>ULYM01048646.1_pt1 | contig 50190 bp, 27 predicted proteins | sample 1962141 | NCBI WGS metagenome assembly ULYM01 (sample SAMEA4835862, study PRJEB28245) | human gut metagenome | biome: gut microbiome; material: fecal sample | place: Denmark | collected 2008
ACCCTTAATCGTGTATTGGATGATAGTTGCGGATTTTAGGAGATATGATACCCGAAACGGACTGAAAAATAACTTTGTCAGAGCACTTCATGCCGATAAAGAAGGGAATCTATGGATAGAAACGGCTCAGGGCTACCTGACATGCTATTGCCAGAAAGAGAACCGATGGACACACTTCAAGCATACTCCCGGAGTAAACGAGGGAAATTACTATTACTGGCAAATATATGAAGACTCTCTCGGGCTTTTATGGATAGGAGGACGTACCTTGCAGGGAATTGTTTTTTCAAAAAAAACACATAAAATGTTTTCGGCTCCTACTTGGTCGGATAAGGGCATGAAGCTCGAATCGGCTTTTTTTGTAAAAGCCAAGGACGGCAGCTTGTTTTCTTCGTCATTCGGCTCTATACAGAAATATGATTTCGAACAGCATAAGTTTGTCCATTATCGTTCCGTCCCGTTCGAAGCAACATGTGCAGTTACCGACAAAGAAGACTGTATCTGGATAGGTGGCTACGGAGGACTTGTCAGATGGCATTATCCGCAAGATAAAATCGAACAGTTTGTATCCGTAGCGGATAATTCCAATTCCCTGTCTTCCAACAAAATATTCTGCTTGTACACATCAAATGACGGATGCGTCTGGATTGGGACTGACAACGGAATTAATATGTATGCACCACACAAAAACCTGTTTCATACCTATCAGGGATACAACGTATCTGCCCTGATGGAAGCCAAAGACCGGCGCTTGTGGGTAGGAACTCAAAACGACGGAAGCTACGTTTTCGATTTTGAAAAGGAAAATATTGCTCACTTCAACTACCGGTTGATGACAAAAAACATCGACTATGCAACTTTCCAACGTGAAAAAGAGGTCATCCGCCAGTATATCAGACATGAAGCCATATACAGTGAGCAACAAACTCTGAACGAAAGTCTGGCCGACAATTATCAGAAATACCTGCATGCAGACTTACACTTCAGGTACCCGGACGAAAACCATGTATCATCTTTATATCAGGATAAAAAAGGCATGATTTACGTAGGTCTGTGGAACCATGTAGGATTCAACGTCTATAATCCGAAAAACAAACTATGGAAACGTTATGCGTTATGGAGTAAAAAACCGGACTATCACTACCCGCGCCTATGGTTAGGCAACCCGTTTGGCGCAAACTGGTATAATGGTTTTCTGGAAGACCGGAAAGGACGTTTCTGGTGCATCACCTGGGAGTGCTTCGGACTGAACCTGTTTGACCGTAAAACAGGACGGTTTGAATTCAAACATTACTTCCCGAACAATGTACCGTGCTTCCCACAAGGAAAAATAGAGCAAATCATCTATGATAAAGTCCGCAATCAATATTTTCTGAACGGCAAGAATACTTATTTCGGCTATTATGACAATAAAGAAAAACGATTCTACAAGTTTGGAGAACATTTTCCGGATGATTATACAAATCTGGATATTATAAAAGGATATTACCAATATAGTAAGGCAAAGATTTTTTCGCTTCCGAATGAATTTGGATGTGATTACATATTATTATCAGGAAGCAACAGACTCTATATGGCTAATGCGCAAAAAATAATGTACATGGACCTTACGAATCATTCCGTACATCCAGTATGCTCCATGCCGGAAAATAAATCTTTTGCCTGGACACTTTCTGCCGACGGGCATGCCATCATCGTTTATTGTGACAAAGGATTTATGTTGATTGATACCCTAAGACAGACTTGCATGCCGCTGGCTTCGTACAATACGGATCTGGTGTCAGAAAATGAGAACATCAAAGTTTTACTACAAACTCGTAATAAGGAATTGTGGATTGGAACATCTCATGCACTATGGAAACAGAACCGACCGCATAATAACTGGAGTCGAGTATCATCCGAGATTCAATCCTTCAATATCCTACGCGAAAAGGAAAACGGTGATGTATATGCCGGGAGCAGTAAAGGACTATATATTTTCCGCAAAGGAAAACAGATTGCTCACATTCCTTTTATGGCAAATAGTAAAAAGGGACTTCCCGGATCAGAGATCAGGGATCTATATTTACCTGATCTTCAGACGTGCTGGATTGCGACCAACGACGGACTGGCAAAATTAACCGACAATGAAATCAGTGTATTCGAGCATGACGATTTCAATCCGAACAGCCTCATCGATAACAATGTCTGTTCCATATCGGAAGGGCCTAATAAGCAACTTTGGATAGGAACATTTCAGGGACTTTGCCTGCTCGATACGAAAAATGAACATTTTACTGATATGACACAGCCTGGCAACGACTGCCTTACCTCAAGATTAACCAACTGTATTACCGAGGACCAGCAAGGAAATATCTGGATAGGCACGACAGAAAAAGGCATCAATGTCTTGTCCATCGATGCTGATACCATAGCTCATTATTATCATCAGCCATGGAATCCTAACAGTTTGCCCGACAATTATGTAGCATGTATCTTCTGTAGCCGGAATGGAACTATTTGGGCAGGAACTCATCAGGGAATAGTCAGATATGACAAAAAGCACAAACAATTCGAAAGAATCAGTCAGACAGGAGATTTTCAGATAAAGGGCATTCAGGAAGATTCTCTACAGCAGTTATGGATTACAACCAATGACGGACTGCTGTTATCAGATTCTACCGGAAACATTCTGCGAAGATTCTACGAATATCATGGGCTCCCGAACAATGACCTGTCAAAAGCTATCTGCCGACTGCATAATGGTAACATTGTTATTGGCAGCATGTATGGATTCAGCCTTTTCGATCCGGAAGTGCTGAGTCGCCCTCTTCCTTCACAGAAGATAATGCTGACTGATATTCAAGTAAATGGTTCAGCCTTCCCTGCCAATTTAAACAAAGAGTGGAAACTTAATCTCAAAGCAGAAGAAAATTCATTTGAAATCGACTTTGCCGCTACCGATTATGCATATAGCCCTTACTTGAAGTATCGATACCGACTGGTCCCTTTTGAAAAAAAATGGAATTATACCACTCCCCCATTACTTTCCGCCAAATATACCAACATACCCTTTGGCAAATATTGGCTCGAAATAGAAGTGACTAATGGCTATGGAGAATGGAATAACCAGACAGCTAAACTTTTCATTCATATCGCAACTCCGTGGTATTACTCCTGGTGGTTTATCATACTGCTCATCGGAAGTGGTATACTGGCTATCTGGGGAATAATCAGATTCAGAGAACGACAACTAAGAAATGAGAATGAACAACTGGAAGCTCTCGTGAAGGAAAGGACTGAAAAACTGTATCGGATAATGGAAAACAAAAACAAATTTTTCAACATCGTTTCGCATGATTTGAAAAGTCCGCTGAATCATCTAAATGTCTTATCGGCCACACTGCTGGAAGGATATAACGACTTGAATGACGAAGAGAAACTTCAAAAAATACAAATGATCTGTAAATCCTCACATCAGGGGAAAGCACTTCTCGACAATCTTCAGTTATGGGTTCTTTCACAAAAGGAAATGATCAGACCAGTTTTCCGACAGACAAATCTGACAGATGAAATAGAGGCTGTAATACAACTCTTAAATCCTAACATACAGAAGAAAGAATTAACCATTATTGCTCCAAGCCAGCCGATCATCGTATATACAGATAAAAATATGGTATCTACTATATTGAGAAACCTGATAGCCAACGCTATAAAATATTCTTATCGTAAGGGATATATTCATATATCGGCTAAAGAAGATAAAGACTACTGGTACATAAGTATAGAAGACTGTGGAACCGGCATATCACCAGAACGAATTGAAAAACTCTTCCAGATTGGAACAAAAGTATCTTCTCTGGGTACGGAAAAAGAAGAAGGAACAGGACTCGGATTACTGATAGTCAGCGAATTTATTAACCGTCTGGAAGAAAACATTCAGGTTAAAAGTACAAAAGGGAAAGGCAGCATATTTACATTTACATTACATAAAACCTTTAGAAAATGATAAAAATATTCATTGTAGACGACTCTGAAATACATTTGGAGGGAATGAAAAGTATTCTCAAACGGTCGGACAACTTAAACGTAGCAGCTACAGCACAAACTCCCGACGAAGCAAAACAATTGCTACGCAAAGAGAAATACGACCTGGCCATACTGGATATCAGTCTGGAAGAAGAAACAGACGGGCTTGATCTTGCACAATTGATCAAAGTAACCTATCCGGAAATGCCAATTATAATTCTTTCTCATTATAAAGAAATACGTTATATTATCCAATCACTGAAAATGCAATTAAACGGGTATCTGGCTAAAGATACTCAACCGGAAGATTTGATTAGTGCCATTCAGACCGTAGCTCAGGGAAAAGGTTTCTATTTTGGCAATACAATAGCTTATAATGATATTGTGAAAGCTTTCGGCGGAGAAGAGAACATAAAGAAAAGAAAACCATACGAATTAAGTGACAGAGAACTGGAAGTCATCCAACTTCTTGCCAACGGATATACCAGCAAAGAAATAGCAAACGAACTGAATATTGACCGTAATACGGTAGAAACATATAAAGACCGGATAAAAAGCAAGCTCGACTGCAAATCGGCTATCGAAATTGTTGTATTTGCCTACAAGAACAAACTTATAGATTAATTCTCAGTCATACAAGCAGCTATAACAGCCACTGTGCACTCTTTTTTAATAGAAAATAACACACCCGAACGAATTTAGATGAAAGAGATTGAACTTCGTCACATTTTTTTCTTAACTTTGCGCTGCAACTCAAAGCAAGATTATAAACAACTTTAAACAAAAAATATTGAGATTATGATGACTATTGACAAATTCAACTTTGCTGGAAAAAAGGCAATCGTTCGCGTTGACTTCAACGTACCTTTGAATGAAGAAGGTAAAATTACAGACGATACTCGTATCCGTGGTGCTCTGCCTACTCTGAAAAAAATCTTGGCAGACGGTGGCGCTCTGATTATTATGTCACACATGGGTAAGCCAAAAGGTAAAGTAAACGCTAAATATTCTTTGAGCCAGATTGTAGACGCTGTTGCTGCTGCTCTGGGTACTCCTGTAAAATTTGCTCCAGACTGCGCTAAAGCTCAGGATGCAGCTGCTGCTTTAAAACCGGGTGAAGTATTGTTGCTCGAAAACCTGCGTTTCTATCCTGAAGAAGAAGGCAAACCTGTAGGTATCGAAAAAGAAGATCCTGCATACGAAGATGCAAAGAAAGAAATGAAAGCTCGCCAGAAAGAATTCGCTAAAACTTTGGCTTCTTACGCAGACTGCTATGTAATGGATGCTTTCGGTACAGCTCACCGTAAACATGCTTCTACAGCTGTTATCGCTGATTACTTCGATGCAGACCACAAGATGTTGGGTTACCTGATGGAAAAAGAAGTAAAAGCTGTTGACAACGTATTGAAAGACATCAAACGTCCGTTCACTGCTATCATGGGTGGTTCTAAAGTTTCTACTAAGATTGGTATCATCGAAAACTTGATGGACAAAGTAGATAACCTGATTCTTTGTGGTGGTATGGCATTTACATTTGCTAAAGCTCAGGGTGGTAAGATTGGTAACTCACTGGTAGAAGACGATAAATTGGATTTGGCTTTGGATATCATCGCTAAAGCTAAAGCTAAAGGCGTAAACTTGGTTCTGGGTTGCGACTGTATCGCTGCTGATAAATTTGCAAACGATGCCAATACTCAGGTTTGCGACGACAAGAACATTCCTGACGGATGGATGGGATTGGATGCAGGTCCTAAGACTTGCGAAGAGTTCAAAGCTGCAATCAAAGGTGCTAAGACTATTTTGTGGAACGGTCCTGCCGGTGTATTCGAATTCGACAACTTCGCTGGTGGTTCTAAGGCAATTGCTGAAGCAATCGCTGAAGCAACTAAAGAAGGTGCATTCTCACTGATCGGTGGTGGTGACTCTGTAGCTTGTATCAATAAATTTGGTATGGCTGATCAGGTTTCTTACATCTCTACTGGTGGTGGTGCTTTGCTGGAAGCTATCGAAGGAAAAGTTCTTCCGGGTATTGCTGCTATCCGTGGCGATAAATAATAAAAGCCCCCTTAAATTTTTCTATAACCCCAGGGTAATTCTTCGCGAGAAGAGTTACCCTTTTTTATTTTCATCCTCATTAATATCTCTTTCCAATTCTCTATTTAAATCCCTGCTTGAATTAATAAACCTCTTCCGCTCCTCCGAAAATCATTCAAGTTTCGACGGAAAGGAATAAATAGCATGTTTAAATTATATGCACAACAACACTCAAAACTATCTTTTGCTTCCTCTTCTGAAGGACATTTCATACACATATCAGATATCGATTCTAATATTCCAACAAGCAAAGAATCTTATCAGTATCACACCATTTTATGAATATCAATCCCCACAATAAATAAAGGCTCCCTTTATGTTCCAGTCGATCAGCAACTACAAGAGATGCCAACAAGAAACATAAAGAGAGCCTTATACTAAAATATCAAAAGAGAGTCAGTATCTTATCCTAAGAATGAAATCAGCACACCGGCTGCAACAGCCGAACCGATAACACCCGAAATATTACTTGCCATACAATACTGAAGCACATGGTTCTTCGGATCGTATTTCAGTGCGATTTCATTTGCCACACGACTTGCCATCGGAACAGCACTCAATCCAGTAGCTCCAATCAGCGGATTAATCTTCTTCTTGGTAAAGAGGTTAACAACCTTCACAAACAAAATACCGCCTGATATAGACAATGCAAAGGCAAGGAAACCACCTACTACGATACCGATGGTAGTCCAGTTCAGGAAAGCATCTGTAGTCATGGTAGCTCCAACCGAAATACCCAGGAAGATTGTTGCTGCATTCATGATGCTGTTGGAAGCAGCATCGAACAAACGTGAAGTATTTGTACCTATTTCCTTTACCAAGTTACCAAACATCAACATACCAATCAAAGGTACAGCACTCGGCACAAACAAAGCTACAATAGTAGTAACCACAATAGGGAACAATATCTTCAGTACACGCAAGTTCTTAATCTCTGTTTTCGAAGGATATTTCTTTTCCTGCTCCTTCATATTGATGGAAAGTTCTTTCTTGGTACACCAGATACGAACTACCAGCGGAATGATAACCGGAACCAGCGCCATGTACGAATAAGCAGCAATAGCGATAGGACCCAGCAAATGAGGAGCCAGCTTGATTGTCGTAAAGATAGCAGTCGGACCGTCGGCACCACCGATGATACCCAGTGAAGCAGCTTCTTTCGGAGTGAAGCCCATCAGAATAGCTACCAGCAATACTGCAAAGATACCCAACTGTGCTGCTGCTCCAAAAATAGAAAGACGAAGATTACGCAACATCGGACCAAAGTCGGTCAGCGCACCTACTCCCATAAAAATGATAGGAGGAAGGAATCCCGTCTTGATTAACATATAATAGATGAAGTTCATCAGTCCCAAATCATGAGCGATTTCATGCAACGGCATCTCCCAAATGTTCTTCATCACTCCATTCACCATCACCATGCCATTTTCATCGGCCTGAATTACTCCCATATCGCCACCCGGGAAATTGGCAAGCAACACCCCGAAAGCAATCGGCACCAGCAACAGCGGTTCATACTGTTTCTTGATACCCAGATAGAGGAGTATAAAGGCAATGGCATACATGATGAGAAACCGCGGATCGGCAACAATATTGCTGAACGCAGTCATATCATATAATCTTGCAAATATATCTTCCATTATAATATCTTCATTAATACATCATCTTCTGATACGGAATCACCTGAATTAACACAAATGGCTGTTATGGTACCACTGAATTCGGCACGGATAGCATTGTAAGTCTTCATAGCCTCTACATAGCATATCACATCGCCCTGGTTTACCTTGTCGCCCACCTTCAGCGGAGTTTCCTGCGCATTCTTCGTCAGGAAGAACTTACCTTCAAGCGGTGAAAGCACTTCCTTGCCTTCGCCCGACGGAGCAGGAGCAGTCTGTCCTTCTGATGCAACAGCCTGAGCGCCATGTAAAGTCGCCGGATTGACATCGCCAAAGGCTACTGTCACACGATACGGCTGACCATTGACATCGACAGTCAATATCTTGGTCTGGTCGTTTGCCATATGTACTTCCTCTTTTGCCTCACGGCGTTTCTTTACATCTTCCAGGAAATCAGCCTTCGCCTTACCACTCTTGTAAGCCTCATACTGAGCCGGATGCATAGCATATTCGAACAACTCTTCGTCGTCCTGTCCGGTTTCCCATTTCTTCTCCCACATCATCTGGCGATATTTCTCCAACTGATCCGGATAATTATCCTGCGGATTGCCGGTAAAGAACTTACGTCCCTCACGTTCTGCCTTCTCAACAATTTCAGGAGCCAGCTTGCCAGGCAACTGTCCTGCCTTACCCAGAATCATATCCCAGATATCATCGGCAATCATACCCCAGCGTTCCTTACCTTTCTCCATCTGGATAACATTCATCATGGCCAGGTTCTTCACATACTGACTGAACGGAGTTACCAGACACGGATAGCCGACACGCGGCCATACGTAAGAAACTTCGTTGAACAGCTTGATGAGCAATTCATCCTGTGTCATGAACGGCAAGTTACGTTTAGCCTTGTATTTATTGATAGACTCCAAGTTTGTTTCCAGATCGGCCATCAAGCTACCCATCATACCACCCGGCAGTCCCGGACCAATCAGCAAGGAGTTCATCAGACGGTTACGCGGACTGATATACAAACCCAGGAAATCATCCATAAATTCCTGAATAAGCGAACGAACCTTCATATAAGCATGCATATTGATTTCAGGAACCTTGAAACCAGCATCCTTCAACATTGCCTGCACACTGATAACATCGGCATGTCCGGTACCCCATGACAAAGGTTCCATACCAACATCCACATAGTCGCAGCCTGCCTTACATACTTCGAGAATAGAAGCCATGTTAAAGCCTGGTCCGGCATGAGAGTGATACTGAATAGTAATATCTTTCTTTATCTGCTTGATACCGGCAACGATTTTACCTAAGAAAACCGGACGTCCGATACCTGCCATATCCTTAATACAGATTTCGTCACATCCGGCTTCAATCAACTTCTTTGCCATATCCAGATAATATTCTACCGTATGTACCGGTGAATATGTAATACACAAGCAACACTGAGAAATCATTCCAGCATCGTGAGCATAACCGATTGAAGGGATTATATTACGAACGTCATTCAGTCCGCAAAATGTACGAGTAATATCTGTACCTTGTGCTTTCTTTACCTTGTAAAACAATTTACGTACGTCGGCAGGAACCGGACTCATTCGCAAACCATTCAAGGCACGGTCCAACATATGCGTTTGAATTCCCGCTTCGTGGAACGGCTTTGTCCACTCACGTACGGCTCTATTCGGGTTTTCTCCAAAAAGCAAGTTAACTTGTTCAAAACCGCCCCCGTTTGTTTCAACACGAGCGAAACACCCCATTTCGATAATGGCTGGGGCAACCTTAACCAACTGGTCTACGCGAGGCACATATTTTCCTGCGCTCTGCCACATATCACGAAAGACCAGACTAAATTTTACTTCTTTTTCCATTGTGCAAGTAATGTGTTTTTCTTAACAGAATCATTTCAATTTTTCAATCTTTATCACCTGACCTTTACCGGCAGTCAAGATTTCCACCGCAGCTTTGATAGCATCCATTGCTCCGGCATCCGTTGAAGGTCCACTTGTAGCAGGCTTTTTCTTGGGTGCTTCTTCGGGAGCTATTTTATTCACTACTGAAATGAGGAACTGACTTAACCAGATAACAATCAGAAGAATCAAGAAAACGGTACACATTCCGACTACCATTAACAATAATCCTATTCCGATGTTCTCCATAATAATTATAAGTAAGTTATCAATAATATAAAAATAAAAAAACACTCTCCAGAATATGAAATTCTAAAGAGTGTCCCAAAATTACTGATTCAGATTACAATTCGTAAATATCCCCTATTAAATAATGTAAATTTATCAGAATAAAATATCCTGTACGGGCTTACGAGTCTTTTCCGGAACGTCTTGAGTGGCAGCATACCCTATCGGAATAAGGGCTATCGGCTCCATATTTCCGGGCAATCCCAGTATTTCCTTGCAACGAGGAACATCGAAATTGCATACCCAGCACGTACCAAGTCCCTGCTCGGTTGCTGCCAGACACAAATGTTCCACGGCAATGGCAATGTCTACGTCAGTATGGTCTTTGTTGTCCAGCTTGCGGTGCCATGCCACATCGTGGTCGCCACAGGCTACAATGATACAAGGAGCTGTCTTTATCCACTCACGAGGATAGGTCGATTTCAGGGCATCCAGCAGATTTTTCTCGGTTACAACCGAAAATTTCCATGGCTGAAAGTTTACAGCCGACGGTGCCAGACGCACACATTCCAATATATAATCCAATTTACTTTGTTCAATCGGGCGTTCTACATAACTTCTTACCGAATGACGAGCTTTTACCAATTCCAGAAAATTCATCTTATCAAAAAAATTTAAGTATTACCATTGCAAAAGTACGAAAGTTCTTTCATAAAAAGACATCCGCCTTCTTTTTATCTTATCGTGACTTCACTTCACCGAAACATGTTTTATCCTAGCAAGGCAATCAAAAGCCGACCGAAAATTCCAGTCCCGCAATATTGACAGAGCGTTCCGGCTCATACTGGCGACAGTAAAAGACATCACACGAACACCTCTTCGAAATTCGGATGTTTATCCCCGGACGGTAACGCATCCGTGCCACACTGAAAAAAGCCTCTCCTCCTATCGGCTGATAAAGCTCCGCAGAGAAATAAGGATGGAGCGCCCACGATGCCGGCACATACTCGGCTTTGATACGCGAACGAAGCCGGCTTTCCGTTTCTCCTTCAGAAATTGTCTGTTGAAAATATTCACGCAGGGAAAACTTAAAGTTCCGGCATTTTACGCTTGCCTGCGGTCCCAGCAAATAACGATGCCGAAATGTCCAGCCTTCATCTCCCCTGTTCCGATAGTGAAGCTCGTATGCTCCCGAAAATTTCAGAAAGGAACAGATATCATAGGAAGCCCCCAAGTTAAAGCTGACACGGTCGGCCTCCTTCAAATGATTTTTCGAACGGAACTCTGCCATGGCAGACACATTCCAGCGGGTTGCCAGCCGGTGATGAACCTTCACTCCGGTCCATGTAGTAAAATCATCCGACTGAGCACAGACTGTACAGACCGGCAATAATACCAACACAACCAGACAGGTCCACCCAAGAGCAAATCGTATTTTGTTCTTCATAGCAACTGTTTATCAGGATTAACCCAAGACTGGCACATACTGTATATCCATCAGACCTGTCGGTCCATTTCGTTCAGACAGTATGTACAGCTTCTAAATTAATATTTTTCTCCAAATCATACAAATAAAATGCCCTCATGCCGAAAAAGTTTCTTCTCCTTCCGGACAGAAGCTCTGCAAGTCTTCTGGAAAATTTGTACAAATTCTAAAATCTTTTGTACAAATTTAAAAAAAACGTGCCGACGTTTTTTCCAGTTTCCGCCGACGTTTTCATTCATCTCTGCCCGGAAATGAAACGGGCAGTCGCCAACAACCGACAAACAAGCGCTTTTTCGCTTCGAAAGGATATTATTCATTCATTTATTATATCTTTGCACGACCAAAAACAAGAAATGAAAAGATGAAAAAACTAGCAATTTTCGACCTCGACGGAACGTTGCTCAATACGATAGCCGACCTTGCAGGAGCTACCAACTATGCATTGCGCGAATGTGGATACCCTACGCATGATACAGATGCATACCGCTACTTTGTAGGAAACGGCATCAACAAGCTCTTTGAGCGCGCCCTGCCGGAAAGTGAACGCAATGAAGCCAATATTCAGAAAATACGTTCGCTGTTTGTTCCTTATTATAATGTACACAATGCCGACCTCAGCCGTCCCTATCCGGGTATTGTCAATGTACTGGATACACTACAGCAAAGAGGCATGATGCTGGCCGTTGCTTCCAACAAGTATCAGGAGGCTACTTATAAACTGATCAAGCAATACTTTCCGGAAATAAAGTTTGTACAGATATTCGGGCAGCGAGAAGGAGTACCTGCCAAGCCCGATCCGAGCGTTGTTTTCGAGATTATTGAAAAAACAGGAGTTAACAAAGAAGCAGTAGTCTATCTGGGAGATTCGAGTGTCGACATGCAGACCGGAATAAATGCCGGGGTAACAACTATAGGTGTAAGCTGGGGGTTCCGTCCGCGCACGGAGCTGGAAGCTTATCATCCCGATTTCATTGCCGATCGTACGGAAGACATCCTGAAATTTCTGACTGCATAAAAAAAGCGCCACAGGTCTTGTACGTTTCCACCCAAGCGGAACCTGCATAACCTGTGGCGCATTAAAAAACTTTATCAGATAGAAAGCTCATCGAGCACTTTTATCAACGACTTATCCAGCGGCTTGTCTTTCTTGATAGCTTCCGTGAACGGAACATATACAATCTTGTCATTGCGGATACCAATCATTACGTTACGCTGGTCTTCCTTCAATGCTTCGATAGCTCCCACGCCCAGACGGCTTGCCAGAATACGGTCGTAAGCACTTGGAGAACCACCTCGCTGCAAATGTCCTAAAATGGTTACACGTACATCGTACTGCGGATATTCATTTTTCACACGTTCGGCATAATACATAGCACCGCCATTTTTCGGAGCTTCCGATACAATTACGATACTACTGTTCTTCGACTTACGGAAACCACGTCCGATAAACTTCTCAAGCTGGTCAACGTCTGTCTGATCTTCAGGGATAATGGCAGCTTCCGCACCCGAAGCAATCGCACTGTTCTGTGCCAGGAAACCGGCATCACGTCCCATAACTTCCACAAAGAAAATACGGTCGTGCGAAGTAGCCGTATCACGAATCTTATCCACACACTCTACAATTGTATTTAGTGCTGTATCATATCCGATAGTAGAATCGGTTCCATATAAATCATTGTCGATGGTTCCCGGCAAACCGATACACGGTACATCATATTCATTGGCAAATATACGTGCTCCGGTCAGTGAACCATTTCCACCAATAATAACCAAAGCATCAATACCTGCGGCTACCATATTATCGTATGCCACCTTACGTCCTTCGGGAGTCATAAAATCCTTCGAACGTGCAGTCTTCAGGATTGTACCTCCACGCTGAATAATACTGCTGACATCCTGTGTCGTGAGATCCTTAATCTCATTCCGAATCAAACCTTCATACCCTCGGTAGATACCTTTTACCGTATAACCGTTGCAAATAGCACTACGCGTCACAGCACGAATTGCTGCATTCATTCCTGATGCATCACCTCCTGATGTCAGGATACCAATACACTTAATTTGTTTCATATAACTCGCTTGTTGAATTTTACAATTCATAAATACCAGAAAACGGTACCCCAAAAGTAGGACATTTCCCGAAAACAAAATAATCTGCATGTATAAATATCTATAAAATTCGCTGGCCGACAATAAAAAAGCTGCAATATTCCTCACGTTACATTTTCTTGCACGAACCGTACATTTCCAGCTTTTCAAGCTATCAGACAGACTAAAAATGTTAGCAATGGAATAACTTTTGCAACATAGCTGTCAATCTGTCAAATTTTAATTTATTAATTTTGACATAACATTAATGATTAAAATCGACATTAAAAACATGAAAGCACACGTTCGTCTATTAACTATTGCCGCCTTAGGGCTGGCAAGTTCCGCTTAAGAACTATTCCCCTATAATATACTACTCGGCCGACAATGTGTCTATCTTCATTACATGATATACTCCGTCGTATTCGGCAGCAAATCCTTCATCGGTTTTTCCCATATCCAACACTTCCAGTACTGCATGTACCGGCGTACCATTCTTCTGTCCTTTAGTCAGCTCATCGTATTGCTTGTAAAGTTCTCCGGTCTTGTCTATCACCCAATAATCAGCCGTATCGCCATCGGCAACAAAAGAATAAACTTCGTGTCCGATGATAAGCCGTCCTTCTACCAATTTCGGCTGCTCGTCTAATTCTTTTCTCTGTATTTTTCCAGCCTTTCCTTCCGTAACTCTTGTATAAGCATAGGCAACTCCATTCTTTTCGAGAAGCAAAGTCTGCTCCGACAAATCCTTAATCAACAACGTATCGTCAAAAGCTATCGTCTGCCCGTTACCGATACTTTTTCCGGAAAGAATCAGCATTCCGTTTTCCTTTTTCCACGATTCATACTGAAGTGTAGCCATATTGATGGAAGACGCCTTGCCGTCAGGTTCAAGCATAAAGCCTTGCTGCATCCCTTTCATGCCTGGTACGGGTTCTACCCATGCACCTTCTATTATATTCCCATCGCTGCAAGCCGGACACAAGACTGCACTACCCAACACAAGCACATTTAATAAAGTAAGATTCTTCATAACATTGGATTTTATAAAAATGATAAAATGCAAGTTATCAAGAATCAACGAAATCTGCAAGAGAAAAGAAAATTCAGAAAATAAAGAGCAAACAGAGATTTGAATAAATTAACTATTGACAATGCAGGATTCATATCTATCACACATTTAAAGAGTAAAAAAGGAAACTTCAACAATTAATTTAAACAGAACAATCATGAAAACACTTTTTTCTTTCCGCAAAGGAGTTGTTATAGCTGCGGCAATCGCCAGCATGGCTGGACTACAATCCTGCCTGGACGATGATGATAACAACTATTATTACCTCAATACTCCGAATGCGTTAGTTACCGCAAAGACCGACACAGACAATACGTTCTTCCTGCAACTGGATGACAGTACAACCCTACTGCCAGTAAACTATACCACATCTCCCTTCGGAGAAAAGGAAGTACGTGCGATAGCCAATATAGAAGAAGTAAACGAAGCAAGTGGGGCATATACCAAAGCCGTACGAATAAACTGGATAGACAGCATACTTACCAAACCGATTGCTCCGAATCTGGGTGAAGGAAATGACCAGACATACGGTACAGACCCGGTAGAAATCGTAAAAGACTGGGTAACCATTGCCGAAGACGGATACCTGACACTACGCTTCCGTACAATATGGGGCAACAGTTCGCAAGCACATTACGTCAATCTGCTTGCCGGAATCAATCCTGAAAATCCATACGAAGTTGAATTCAGACACAATGCATATGGTGATACGTCGGGAGAATATGGTGATGCACTGGTTGCTTTCAAACTGGATGGCCTGCCCGATACGGAAGGAAAGACAGTCAAACTCACCCTGAAATGGAAATCATTCAGTGGAGAGAAATCGGCCGAATTTAATTATTGTACACGTAAGCCGACGGCTCCACAAAATCCGGCTATCACATCGGTAAGAAACAGCTATCAATTAAAATAGCAAGCTTATTGTTTCATATAGTCTGATTTACCAGACAATAATGTCCCGGCAGCATGTAATCCATATTCTATTATTTTGTAACACCCAAACCTTCAGCATGCTTGCCGGGACTTTTTTGGCATCAGAAAAAAAATACTGCCGGACATTTCTGGCAAAAAGCATGAAACATCCGGCAGATACAATAATTACAAGAGTGAAGAAAACACTCTTAAACAGTATAACGCATAACAAATTATAAATATTCGAACTCTACAGTATTGTGTACATCGGCAGAAGATGACGAAATATAAGCCTTAAACTTACCCGGCTCTGCAATCCATTCGTGTTTGCTGTCGTCGAAGAATTGCAAATCTTCCGGTTTGATGGTAAAGGTCACTTCTTTTTCTTCACCCGGTTGAAGAGCTACTTTCTGGAATCCCTTCAGTTCTTTCTGCGGACGAAGCAAAGAACATTTTTCATCACCAATATACAATTGAACGGTTTCCTTTCCAGCCACAGTTCCGGTATTCTTGACCTTCACCGATACCGACAGGGTTTCTCCGGCCTTCATCTGCTTAGCCGACAAAACTGGTTTGCTGTACTTGTAAGTAGTGTAACTCAGTCCATAACCAAAGGGGAAGAGCGGTTTAATCTTCTTGGTATCATACCAACGATAACCAACCAGAATATCTTCTTTGTATTCCTGCTTGATGCTGTCGCCCGGATAGCTCATTTCGCCATAGAAATGTGCCGGACAATCTTTCAATTTTGCCGGATATGAGAAAGGAAGCTTTCCACTGGGGTTTACCTTTCCGGTCAATACATCAGCCAATGCATCGCCACCTATCGAACCCAGATACCACGACTGCACAATGGAAGGTACTTCTTTTACCCACGGCATTTCGACAGCATTACCACTTACGATGACGGCTACCAGATTTTTATTGGCTTTCAGCAATTCCTCAATCAGTTCGTTCTGACCGAAAGGCAGTCCGAAAGTCAGACGGTCACCTCCTTCACAATCTTGAAAATGATTTTTATTCAGTCCGCCGATAAAGATAACCAAATCCGCCTGCGCTGCCTTTGCTACAGCATCATTCCGCAAAGAGTCCATCGTAGCCTGAGGAATCTTTTCCTCGCGTCCGTACATCGGACGACCGGCTGCATACCCTTGTGCATACACAATGCGGTCGCCAAAATATTTCTTCAGTCCGTCCAGCGGAGAGATAACTTTCTTAACCTTCAGTTCGGATGAACCTCCCCCCTGCATCAGGTTACGTGTTGCATTATCTCCCACTACCAGTACTTTTTTATAGCTATCGGGAGAAAGAGGCAATAAAGGCATTTTCTTTTTCTGCGCCTCGTTTTTCAAAAGCACAATACCTTCCGTTGCCACCCGATAAGCAGCCTGCTCGTGAGCTTCATTGGTCATGGAGCCAAAAGGTTTCTGGCGGTTCATCGAAGTACGGAAAATCAATCGCAATACGCGGGCTGCCTTATCGTTTACCACGTCCATTGGAATTTTTCCTTCCTTTATCATCTTCAGGTAATTCTTTCCCAGATAATAGTCATCGTAACCAAATTCAGACTCCGAAGTCAGACCGTTGGTATACGAACCCATTTCGATATCCAGTCCATACATAGCGGCTTCGTACGTATCGTGCGCAGCTCCCCAGTCGGTTATCACGCATCCGTCGAAACCCCATTCACCTTTCAGAATCTCATTGTTCAGGAGCTTATGATGAGCGGCATGCATGCCACGTACCTTATTATATGCTCCCATGATACTCCAGACGCCGCCACGCTGCACAGCCGCCTTAAATGCCGGCAGATAAATCTCGTACAGCGCACGGTCGCTAACCTGCACGTCAATATGTCCGCGCCAGAGTTCCTGATTATTCAAGGCATAATGTTTTACACAGGCGGCAACTCCGTTTTTCTGCACTCCCTGAATATAAGGAACACACATTTCGGAAGCCAGATAAGGATCCTCTCCCATATATTCAAAGTTACGGCCATTGAGAGGCGTACGATAGATGTTCACACCCGGTCCTAACAGCACATCCTTCTTACGGTAACGGGCTTCTTCGCCGATAGCCTTTCCATACTGAGCAGCCAAAGACGGATTCCAGCTCGCAGCCAGACAAGTCAACGCAGGAAAAGCCGTACAACTGTCACTTGTCCATCCGGCATATCCCCAGTCGTTCCAGTTGATTTCAGCACGAACTCCATGAGGACCATCACTCATCCATAGTTCGGGAATTCCCAAACGAGGACAGCCCGGCGAACTAAACTTACCTTGAGCATAACTCAATCGGGTCTTTTCCTCCAAAGTCATACGCTTCAAGGCATCCTGAACTCTCAGTTCCAGCGGTTGCTTATCGTCCAGATAAACTGGAATTTCTGCTGCATTCTGAGCTTTTACAGGAGCCAATGCAGCCGTTAGCAGTCCTATAATCAAAAAGGTCTTTTTCATAATATCTATATCTTAGTTCAAACAAAATCCAATCAGTGTCATTCTGAAACAATCTCTACAACGGCATCTTCCAGACCTTCGGCCACAGCCTTCAAGCGAGCAGCTCCGATCTTTCCGTCATTTTGCAGAACAACCAGACACTTACCATTGAAAGCTTTGCGTTTATTATCCTTGAAACGTTCCATCGAAGTCTGACTACCATTGTCAACACCTGCTATAAAGAGATTACCTTCAACTTCAAAATGTACCAGATTATCAGCAAGAGGACACAAATTACCCTCCGCATCCACTATTTCTACCGTTACAAAACTCAAGTCCTTTCCATCCGCATTCAACGTATTCCGATCGGGGGTCAGACGAATCTTTTTCGGTTCTCCGGCAGTCCGAATCTCTTTTTCACCTACTATCTTTCCGTCTTTCCGTGCTACAACCTTCACACTACCCGGTTCATACTTCACACGCCAGACAACATGCAGGTGGTTTTCATCTTTAGTCTTTACACCTTGTGACTTCCCGTTCACAAACAGTTCTACCTCGTCTGCCTGATTGTAATAGCACCACATATCTACATCCTGACCAACCGTCCAGTTCCAATGCGGAAAAAGATGCAAGACCTGCTTGTTACTCCATTCCGACTGGTATAAATAATAGACATCCTTCGGGAAACCTGCCAAGTCAATAATTCCAAAATAAGAGCTTCGGGCAGGCCATCCATAAGGAGTAGGCTCACCGATATAATCGAATCCGGTCCATACATACTGCCCGCTGATAAAATCATTCTTCTTTGTCAGCAACAAATTCTCTTCGTGTGTGTTTCCCCACGGAGCATGACAGTTGTCGTACGAAGAGCAGGCAAACGTAGCATCGTAGAAAGGTTTGTCCCAGCGTTCCGGCCAGATAAACATTTCGTCACTCGGCATCCGGTAATATCCACGCGTCATCAAGGCCGAATTGCTTTCCGTTATGATAAACGGCTTGCCGGGAAAGTTACGGGGAACGTCAGGAATATTGACATTGTGATAGTTATAACCGATAATATCCAAAGCTCCGGAACAGAACAAATGATTCGCCGGATTCGGTTCGTTGCACCCAGCCGTGACCGGACGAGTAGGGTCCAGCGCCTTTACAAAATCAGCCAATTTTTTAGTCAGCAAGGAATTTACACTCACCTCTCCTTCTTTCGCCAGCATATCGGCCGAATGTCCGAAGTTCAAAATCAGATTCGCCTCTTCCAACGAAAGTGTATCAGCCTGTGCATCGCTCCATTGTTCCAAGACCTCATTGCCGATACTCCACATGAATACAGACGGATGATTACGGTCACGAAGAATAAAATCGTGCAAATCCCGTTCATGCCACTCATTGAAATACAGCGAATAATCGTAGGCCGTCTTCTTTTTGCGCCACATATCAAAAGCCTCATCCATCACAATAAAGCCCATACGGTCGCATAAATCGAGCCATTCGGGAGCCGGAGGATTATGAGAACAACGAATGCCGTTACATCCCATCTCCTTTAACATCTGCAACTGTCGTTCCATGGCACGTACGTTAACGGCTGCTCCCAAGCATCCTAAGTCGTGATGCATGCAAACACCGTTTATTTTTGTCGGCTTGCCGTTCAAGACAAATCCTTTTGCAGCATCGAAAGAGAACGTACGGATACCCACAGGCGTTACATAACGGTCCACACACTGTCCGCCTTTCACCACCTCAGTCACCAGAGAATAGAGATAAGGATGCTCCACATCCCATAACTGAGGAGAAGTAACTTTTAATTTTTGAGCAATCTCTGCCGATTCTTCAGCAACAACATTCGCCGGAGATTCTACCTGAGCGACTTCTTTTCCTTCAGCATCTTTCAAAACAGAACGTACAGTTACATCAGCATTCTCCTTGCCTGTATTCTCCAAGGTCGTAACCAGATTCAAGGAAGCACCCTGTCCGTCAACCTTTGCCGTCGTGACATATGTACCCCATTCTGCCACACATACATCTCCTGTCTTCAGCAACCACACATTACGATAGATGCCGCAGCCAGAGTACCAGCGAGAATTGGGTTGTTCCGCATTGTCTACACGTACAGCTATAACATTCTTTTCTCCCCATTTCAGATAGGGAGTCAGATCATAACTAAACGAAATATATCCGTAGGGACGTTTTCCTAAAGAAGTTCCATTAATAAAAACTTCCGAATTCATATACACTCCATCGAACTCGATACGGAAATGTTTTCCTTTATCCTTGTTCTCTGCTACGAAAGTTTTCCTATACCATCCGACACCTCCCGGTAAAGCTCCTCCACCTGTACCCGAAGGATTATCCTGACTGAAGTCACCCTCAATAGCCCAGTCGTGCGGCAAGTTCAGCTTTCTCCAGGCAGAATCTACAAACTCCGGTCGTGCAGCCAGTGAATCATCCGTTAAAGAGAAAAGCCATCCTTCATTAAAGCTCAACTTTTCCCTACACTCCGGAGAAAGAGAGCTGCATGCCCCCAGAAAAAGCATGCAGCATATCCCCATAATAACAATTTGAGTTAACTTACGATTCATCTTTTACAACTGAATAGTTTGTGATGTTCCGTTATATTTCACGACAATACCTTTGGCATTCATATCAAAAGGTTTCGGGCTGTCAGCGTTCACCTGAATGATTTCGAATGTACGTTCTTTCAGCATACCGTCGAACTCTCCCTTCCGTTCCCCGATAACCAACTGCTTCTTAGCCTCATCATAAGTCATCGGAATCATGGTATACTTACCTTGTTCGTAGTTGTAGTTTACACCTTCATCCTCATACAAGGTAAATGCCGCATCGGCACCCTGATAAACATACAGCTTGATATAATCGGCTTTCTTTTCATCCGTATACTGAATCTCCGGTCCGAAAGGAACAATTGAGCCAGCGCGAACGAACAACGGAATACGTTCGTAAGGAGCATCTACTGCTTTCTTTTCGCCACCAGCCTGGAATTTACCCGTATAGAAATCGTACCATCCTGCTGATTTCGGGAAATAAACCTCACGACTTCTGTCGCCGTAATGATAAACCGGAGAAACCATAAACGACGGACCGAACATAAACTGGTCGCCTATATTGTTTACGTTTGTATCATCCGTAAAGTCCATTACCAGCGGACGCATAATCGTATAATCATTAAACCACGTCATACCTGCCAAAGAATAGATATACGGCATCAGACGATAACGGAGTTTGGAATAATAAACAACCGAGTTGTAAGCCGGATGACCTTCGGGAGCAATTTCCCATATCTCACGGAACGGATACTGTCCGTGCGCACGGTACAACGGACAGAATGCACCAAACTGATACCAGCGCGCATTCAGTTCACGCCATTCCTTATAATCCGCATTTTCCGTTTTCGTTGCATTCCACTGCTGTTGTCCGGCTACATAACGATTCTCGACACAGAACCCACCAATATCCATGGTCCAGTAAGGAATACCACTTATCGCATAATTCAGACCAGCCGTAATCTGAGCTTTCATATCCTCCCAACGGGTAGCAATATCACCGCTCCATGTAGCTGTAGAATAGCGCTGCAATCCGGCAAATCCGGAACGAGTCAACAAGAACACACGCTTATTGTTATCCACTCCACGCTGACCATCATAAATAGCTTCCGCATTCATCAGTGCATAAGCATTAAAATATTCGGTTGAAGGTCCCAAAGCCGTAGGTCCACACAAGTCCTTGCGATACTGCATGTCGGTACAATCGCGGATGTTTGGTTCGCTGGCATCCATCCACCAAGCATCAATTCCCAGCGGATAATAATGATCATACATCTGCTTCCAGAACAGCTTGCGTGCATCAGCATCGTAAGCATCATAGAAACCATAATGGTAACCCGGACCTACCCAGTCCTTCAGACTATCCTTGACAGACTGCTGATAGATCCATCCGTTCTTATCAAATTCCTTATAATGCTCCGTGGTAACATAGAACTTCGGCCATACAGAAACCATCATCCGACCATGCATTGCATGAATGGAGTCGACCATTGCCTTCGGATTTGGGAAACGTTTCTTGTCGAATTCATGACTTCCCCACGCATTTTCCGTCCAATGCAACCAGTCGAGTACGATATTATCAATAGGAATATTCCGGTCGCGGAAACCTTTCAGGGCACCCAACATTTCATCCGAATTGTTATATTTTTCACGACTCTGCCAGAATCCCATAGCCCACTTAGGCATGATAGGCGCTTTTCCGGTCAACGTACGATAACCACTGATTACATCATCCATATCATCGCCGGCTATAAAATAATAATCAAGCTGTTTGGTCATTTCGCTCCACCACGACTGCTTGCCTTGTTCTTTCGGGTCTACCGGACTCAATACGCGCAATCCTGAATAGGAAACAGCTCCATCGGGTTCCCATTCTACTTTAATAGGCACCTTTTTCCCAGCTTCCAGATTAACCGCAAACTTATAGCTGTTCGGATTCCATGCCGTACGCCAACGCTCTGGCACGACCAACTCATTATTTATATATACCTTAGTATATCCCGCATAATACAAGATAAACTTAAACTCACCCGTCTGCGAGGGCTCAATCATACCCTCATAAGTCACTTTTGCTCCATTGAACGGGAAGTTTTCAGGCAAATTTACCACCTTCGACAAGTCTTCACGCTTCAAATGTTCGAAATAAAGCGAATCTTCCCGGCGTACCAGCGTTTCCGCTCCCGACTTTTCATCAGGAACATATGTACCAGTCAGCGCACCTTCCTTGCCATCCTTATCGTAAAGTTTAAAGACCTCCCCCAATTGGGAATAATCATTCGGATTACCAAAACGGCACAGAGAATAACTGTCGAGCAGAACACCATAATTCTTATTCGAAATAATAAAAGGAACAGAAACCTTTGTATTATACTGGAAAAGCTCTTCGTTCTTTCCTTTATAATTGAACTCTTCCGACTGATGCTGACCTAATCCATAGAAAGCCTCGTCGTCAGGAGATTCGAATACCTGACGGATGGAATAACCTTTCGTACCTTCTACCTCGATTGGAGTAAATGTTTTTCCTCCACCTTTATTTTCCTGAAGAATCATCTTACCGTTTTCATCCGTAAACCAGACCTCACCGGTAGAACTCAGGACAAAAGCCTTGACTTCTTTTGTAGAAACAGTGATAGTATCTCCCTGTTGAGAAACGGTAAACGGTGTCTGCTTTTCCTGAGGTACAACAATCAGACTCTTTGAATCGGCAAACTTGCTGTCGGGAGTAGCAGACACGTGAATCAGTTTATCTCCCATTACCTGAAAACGGACAAGGCGAGTTTTCTGCTCTCCCTGCTGCTGTACTTTCACAATTACACCATTATCTGTTTGTTCATAAACTTTTCCGGAGCAGGAACCGAAGATAAGACCTGCCAACAAACAGTAAGAAATGTTTTTCATATTCATAACCTATGTTTAAAGTTAAATATCAATACTTCTTTTTTATCATGTATTGCAAATTTAAGCATTCCCCTAAAGAACAACTATTTATAATGTTTTTCAAAAGGGAGAGTTTTTATTATCAAGGTTAATCAAATGTTTCTATTTAGGGTATTATTTGTTATTTCATTTCCTTTTCCTGATAGGCAGAAGGCAAAACCCCAAATTCTTCCTTAAAATAACGGCTGAAATACTTCGGATTATTAAAGCCCACCTGAAATGCTATTTCAGAAACATGGAGCTGACTGTCGCGCAACAATTGCGCCGCCCGCTTCAAGCGGATGACACGTATAAATTCTATCGGAGTCTTTCCCGTTATCTGTAACATCTTCTTATATAAGTGCACACGACTCATACCCAATTCCCGACTTAGTTCCTCTACCGACAGGTCACTACGAGAAATATTATCCTCTACATATTTCACTGCCTTTTCTATCAGTTTTTCATCCAAAGAAGTAATGACGATGTCACTGGGAGCAGGGTCGATTGTCCCTTTCGAAGTATTGTAACGGCTCAATTCAATCAGCTTCCGGATACGCAAAACCAAAATTGTCATATTAAATGGTTTCGTCACGTAGTCATCCGCACCGATACTCAATCCTTCTACTTTCGATTCCGTAGTCTGTTTTGCAGAAAGCAATATCACCGGAATATGAGCTGTACGCTTATCTTGCTTTATCAGTTTACACAATTCATTTCCATCCATCTCCGGCATCATGATATCACTGACCACCAGATCGGGCATTTCTTCGCAATTCTGCAAGAAATCCCAGGCTTCTTTTCCATTTGAAGCAAGTTTCACCCGGTACTGTAACCCCAGACTCGATTCCATAAACGTACGGAAATCGGCATTATCGTCTACAACCAGCAAGAGAGGGAACTGACTTCTATCTACTTCATTCACCGGCTGTCCGGATGATTCCGACAACAAGCCGGGTACCGGCATCGTATTAATAGGGTGATATTGTATGTCGACATGCTTGACAGGTATATGTACAACAAAGACAGATCCCTTACCAATATTATCGAAAACGGTGACACTACCCCCATGCAAGGCAACAAAGTCGTGCACCAGACTCAGTCCGATACCCGTACCTCCTGTACTATCTCCTCCTTCTTTATTTTCCGTCTGATAAAAACGATCGAATATATGTTCCTTATCCGCATCACTGATTCCGATACCCGTATCGGCCACCTTTATTTCAATCAGTTCGTTTTCCTCCTGAAGATGTTCCAGCATGACAGTCACCCTTCCACCTTCCGGAGTAAACTTAAACGCATTGGCAAGCAGATTCATCACAATCTTGCCCATCTTGTCGGCATCGAAAGCCATGGTAAAATGATCCACACTCGAGAAAAACGAGAAATGTATCTGCTTCTTGTCTGCCATCAGAAGGAACGAATCGCAGACACCCTGAATATAGGGAATAATATCCCCTTCAGAAAGCGACAGATGATGTGAACTCATCTCCCCCTTGCGGAAATCGAGCAACTGGTTGACCAGCATCAGCAACCGGTGTGCATTCCGATACATCAGCTGAAGACGCATCTTCCGGTTTTCGTCATTATCTGCTTCTTTCAGCATCTGTTCCAGCGGCGCAATAATCAACGTCAGCGGAGTACGCAACTCGTGACTGATATTAGTAAAGAAACGGAACTTCATATTGTTCACCTCTTCGTTCTTCGCCACCTCCAGTTCAATCTGATGCAACCGGAAACGTTCCCTTTCACGCTTCAGAATCTGATGGCGAGCCAGCAGCAATACGCCGATACCCGCCAGTACATACAACACATAAGCCCACCACGACATCCAGAACGGAGGGAGAACTTCTATTTCAAGCTGAGAGACCTCCTTGCCTACATAGCCGTCGCTATTGACAGCCTTCACGCTCAAGATATAATTTCCGGGAGCCAGGTTTGTAAAAGTAACATTATGCACTCCCTCCGGCAACGACAACCATTCTTTGCTAAAACCTTTAAGCTGATACATGTAGCGAGTCTTTTCCGGTAGAAAAAAGTTATCGGAGGCCAAAAATATGGTAAAGATATTCTGCTTATATTCCAACGTCAATTTACCTATCCGGTTAAGAGATTCAGGAAGCACCACACGTCCGTCTATCTTCTCGCCTACCTGTACTTCCTTATTAAATAAAGACAAGCCTGTAAACATTACTTTCGGAAGCATTTTATTGTAATGTACATTTTCCGGACTGAAGACATTAACGCCATACAATCCGCCGACCAGAATGGCATTATTATTCAACAACCGAATAGAACGGAGATTAAAATCACAATTCTGTAAGCCATCCTTGTCATTATATACATGAGGAACAAACCGATAATCTCCATTTTCCTTTTTTGCTACATTCAAGTGAATAAGCTGACGCGCAGAAGTAATCCACATATCTCCATTGGCATCTTCCACTATACTGGCAATAATACCCCCGTTATCCGGCATAATATCGGAAAGGCCCTTCAGTTTTCTCGTCTTCACATCGTAGACATCCAGTCCGCCACGCGTCGCAATCCAAATCAGTCCCCGACTATCCTTAAAAACCTGATTGATTTCATTATGTGCAAGGCCTGCACTGTCTTTCTCACGCAAGATCGTCTTTATCTTACGACTTTCCAAATCAAAAATAGCAACTCCCTGACTGGCTGTACCTATAACCAGATCATTTTCATCGGTCAGACACAAGGAAGCTACATGATAGTCATCCAGTCCAGCCTTCTTCAAGTCGATGGTTTCGAATGTATTATCCGACGGATGCAAACACTGTATACCAGCATCCAGTAAACCAATCCATATATTTCCCTTGCGGTCTTCCTGCAATGCCCATATTTTATTACTGATTAAATGACTTTCATCACCCGCCTTGAAAGAGCGTACCCGGTTTCTTCCTTCGATGCAATACAAGCCACCGTTGAAAGTTCCCACCCAAAGTTTTCCGTCGCGAGCCTTCATCAACGTAACAACAGGAGCTTCACCCAGTTCAAAATGCTTCTCCACCTGACGGAGAGAAAAATTCCAAAGCAACACGCCGTTATCGTTTGTCCCCAGCCATGCCCTGTCTTCTCCCTCAGACTCTATGCTTGTCACATCGCCTACATAATCAATATCAAACTTAAAAATACTTTCACCGTAATAAGAAATACCTTTCTTATAGGTACCAACCCATACGATTCCATCCCTGTCGGTATAAAGGGTATAAACAGTATTGTGCGACAATCCTCTGTCCGTCTCCTTATCTGCCACCACAGACTTAATCTTCCAAGTGGATTTTTCCAGAATATCGATTCCGCTATAATCTTTTCCCATCCAGATTCTTCCCTTGGCATCCTGTGTAATGGTATGAACGAAATCGGAACGATTCTTCCAGTGTGCAGCAAGTCCCTTATTCCATTTTCCCGTACGCAAATCGTATGCCCAAACGCCTTCAATGCCATATATCCAAATACAATCCTCTCTGTCAACAAACAAAGAAAAATCAATCTGTACCTGTGGAGAGTCTTGCTGTACTTCTTTCTTTATCCATTTTACAGTCAGATTATTCCGATCGATACAAGCCAGCAGACCTGTATCATATATCACCAAGATACCATCCTTACATTCTGCCACATCCGAAACACCTAAAAGCGGAAGATTACATTTTTGAAAAGACATGTAACTTGTCTTTTTGTCTTTATCATACCGGTAGCAGCCCTCTCCCATAACATATATCCAGACATTTCCGGCAGAATCGACAAATACTTTATCAGGAACACCCTTACTTCCCAACGAAGTCATAAAAGAATTTAAATCTGAATGAAATACTTCTTTCGCCTTATCGAACAACACATACCCTTTTGCCGTTTTAATCCAGAACAATCCGTCGGGCTGCTCTACTATATCTTCTACAAAATTATCGGGAAGAGAATTCGGATTATTCTCCTGACGGGTAAATACTTTGAACGTATAGCCGTCGTAACAATTCAGTCCGGCCATCGTACCAAACCACATCAGTCCTTCACTATCCTTGTAAATGCAACGGACTGAATTGTTCGATAATCCATCCGAAACCTCCAGATGCTTGAACATAAGTGACTGCGCATGAAGACAAAGCAATGAAAAAAACAAGGTAAGCAAAGTGTATATCCTTCTCATATCATGTAACGTTTTCTAAAGCAAAGAAAATGAAGTTTAATTAAACAAGCAAGAATCTTTTTTCCTTTTTTCTTTCCCATGCGCTACAAAACGGATAACAATCAGCATGTTCACAGCATGAATACCTGTAAAATCTATTCTTATCCGCCGGGAAAGTTTCCAAAAGCTCAGGAAAAGGCGAGAATGATTTGTACAAAAGTTTTTATTTTTTGTACAAATTTTCAAAAAACGTCAAGAGGAATTTCCTCAAAGATGCAAAGGCCTGAATCACAGACCGACGTTCCATAAAAATGCCCTTCACATTCCAACATAAAACCATGCAAGAATGTGAAGGGCGTGAAGGGCAAAAACAGATCTTTTATGTTTATTTGATACCGTTCATCAGACCATTATATTCCAATTCGTCGTAAACCTGCAAGTTCTTGCGGTCGAGAACCCCGTCGCCTCTGTCCCAATAGAACGGGACAAGTCCACGAGCGTTTGCTTCACGAACTACACATTCATCGAAAGCAGCACGCGACAAATCGTGTCCTTCCTGTGCCTGCTCGTCGGGCAATGTACGGCGTACAGCAGCAAATTCTCCAATGATAACCGGAATACCCTTGTCGGTAAATCTTTCTTTCAGCTTCTGGAACTGTGCCTGTACGTAGCTCTCTCCACAGATGTTATCCCATCTGCCCTCATACGCACCGGTAGCATATTTCTTGTTCTCTTCGCCCCAAAAATAGAAAGCCTTTCCCCAGCTTTCATCTTTTTCCATACCGCAGAACTGCCAGGAGCTGTAATAATGTATTTCTACACTTAAGCGATTGGGAGTTTCGTCAACAGGCAACGCATTCATATACTGCATAGTCTTGTCGATATCGGTAGACGGTCCCTGAACAATCAGGTTACGGTATGCATTCTTTCCGCCGGTAGCTCTTACTGCATCGACAAACGTCTGTTCGTATTTCAGCAAGGTAGCCATATCATCTTCGTCCTCTACATTCGGCTCATTGCATCCGGCAAACAGCAAATGTTCATCGTAATCGCGGAAATAAGTGGCAATCTGAGTCCACAATGTCTTCTGCTTATTGTTCACTTCTTCATTATATCCGTTGGGAATATCGTTCTCAAGCCATCCTCCATCCCAGTGGATGTTTAAGATAGCATACAAGTCGTTCTGCATGCAATAGTCCACAACCTCTTTTACACGTGCCAGCCAGGTAGCCTTGATTTCATAAGTTGTTTCATCATTCAAATACTGATCCCATGAACACGGTATACGTACTGCATTGAATCCCATCTCACGAATCTTGTTTATCATGGCAAGCGTCGTTGCAGGATTTCCCCAGGCAGTTTCACCTCCCGCAGCTTCCAGCGAGTTACCCAAGTTCCATCCTATCTTGATATTACGCATCAAATCAGGAGCATCCTGTTCCATGCCAGTTTTATCCGGCTCGGGAGTAGAAAGAATATTCTGGGTTACTGTAACAGACTCGGACAAGTCATCCAGCGTAAATACAATGGTAGCAGTACGGACTTCCCCCGTAACGTTCTGATCGGCTACGAAAGTTTCTGTACGAGTTTCTACCGCACGTGTTTCAATCCGCTGAATCCAGTCGGCATCAATCTCCACCTGACAGTCGCCTGTAGTCTGCATTTCTACCAAAAACTCTCCGCCTTCACCCGGCAGTTCGTATTCATGCTGTGCTACCAGTAAATAATCATTGGCAGTCTGCACCACCTTTACCGAACCATTTACCTCGGCGCCTTTTATAGTTATTACAGCAGTCCTGACTTCAGTATCAGGGTTTTCGGTAACATGCACCAGATACTTGGCTGTTTTTTGCGACGTAGAAACCTGCTGAACCACAGAACACCAGTCGGCAGCATCGGAAGATACTTCGTAAGCCACATTCGACTGAATATACAAAAGGGCTTCACTCTCATGCTTTCCGAAAGTCAGTTCTTCCTTCGAAATTTTCAGATATGGACTTCCTGTATCATCCTCATCGGAGCAAGCTCCAAGGAACAGACTTACCAGACAAGTAATCGTTCCTAAAAAATAGACAAATAGTTTTTTCATAGTGATATTTTATGGTTATGGATAAAAGGACACACATACAAGAATATTTTCCTGTATGCATGTCCTTTCAACGTTGTAATTACAAAATTTTCAATTCATCGATTGTTACGTTTACAGCTTCCGGATCGGCAATGTCACTGTACATATCGAAAATATCGATAACAAATACAATCACGCCATTGTAGGCTGATTCCGGTTTCATCTTGATGGTATAAGTTCCGTTACCTTTCACTTTTACGTCACTTGTACCGGAATAAGCTGGCCACCATCCGTTTGCCGTACACATCAGTCCGGCATCATATTCCTTGGTAGCAGCATCCCCTGTCAAACCACTGATTGTAAATGTAAGTTCCATCGAATAGTCGAACACAATGCTTGCCGGATCAATCGGGCTGGCAGAAGCCGTTTCGCCATACATGTTGTAAAGTTCAATACGGAAATTATTTTTTTCAGACTCCAGATTTCCCCACACCAACTTAGAATTATCGACAGCAATCGATGTCATTTCCGGTTGTGAAGTTCCTCCACCAGCATTCGGAATAAAATGATAAGCCTGATATTCATTCTTCTCGGAGCTGCGTGCACCCAGCCACATACCCATTACCGTACCGGATGCTGATTCAATACTCAAAATACGAAGCTGATTATTGGCATCTGCTCCAAACATGATGTCACCACCGCCGATATGATAAGTAGGAACACTTCCACTAAATGTATAAATACCTTTTTCATCCAGTGTATAAGTTCCGCTTGCAGTAGTACCGTCAGGCATGGCAAATTCATATGTCATGGCTTTTGAGTCGAGTGTCATGGAAAGCTGATCCAATCCGTTTACAGGTGTAGCCCAGTCCGGATAATTACCGGCAGTAAAGTTATTCATCAAACTACCATCCAGATTAGCCCAATCGAAAGGAACATCGGCCGACATTGTCCATTTTATTTTGCTGGTAACCACTTCCGATACCATATCTTCCCATCCGTCGGGCAAAGCCGGTTCTGGATCTGGTTTATCTTCAGGCACATAATTGTCAGCATATTCTTTCGAAACGAAGTTCCAGATCAACCACCACGGACCTTCACTGTTATCACGCATTACTCCAATACGCATATGGTTTTCATCCAATTCGAGCAACTTCAAGTCGCGGCTCCAGTTAGTACTTCTGTCGCTCCAAGAAGGAGTATGCAGCAGTTCACAGTCAGTAAATGTGATTGTATGATTGCTTGTATTAAGCATGAACGTACCAGAAGCAGTTTCTTTCGAAGAAGAATTGTAAACAGTCACGTTTGCTCCACCTTTCAGACCAAATGTCATGGTACTTTCCCAAATAGCATCATCAGCGGTATGACCTACTCCCGGATCCCAGTTAGCACTCCAGTTATTCCATTCTACTGTTGTACTAGGATCGGCATAAGTCATTTCTCCAGCAGCATAGCCATACGATCCATTATCGAATATCCATACTTTTTCATTGTTTACACCTCCGGTAAGATATGTCCACAAATCATCATTTACGAAATCTGCACAGAAGCTATCTATTGTAAATGTTGCCGGATTACCATAAACAATACCACCTCTTGTCTGAACACCGAAAGTCACTTCATACTCTCCCTCAAAAGGCATTTGCAATGTTACTTCTCTTTCCTGACTTCTTCCCTGAGGATGTTGCCAGCAAACCTGATAACTTGAAGGCATTAAACTCTTCAGATAAACAATATTTGGATTTTCCGAATCGTGAGTGATAGAGAAAGCTATTCCTTCTACAAGATCGTCTACGGTAACGTCTTTCCCTTCCAGTTCAAAGGAATCGGGAGTACATGCCGAAAACAGTCCGACTGTTATAATCAGCCATGCAGTATATAATTTAGATATCAGTTTTTTCATAACTTCTTGTGTTTTTAATTCCAACCTTCATTTTGTTTCAATACCCCATTCGATAATGTAATCTGATTGTTAGGTATCTGAGAGAGTCCCTGCTTCTTTACGATATCTGATTCCTTAATAGTTACATTATCAGGATTGCCACCACTGGTTACAGAAGTATTGGTTGCAATCTGAGAAGCGGCATATTCTACTCCCTGACGTAACAAGTCCCAATAACGCTGTCCTTCGAAAGCAAACTCCAGCATACGTTCATTCATGATATTATCTTTTGTAGCTGTCACTTCACGATAGTTGCTTGAAAGAGTCAGACTACCATCTTCATCCTCAGAAGTATAAGCACGCTGGCGGACTTTATTCAAATACTCTTGTGCATTCGGACTTCCCAGCTCTGCGGCCATCAACAAGACATCAGCATAACGCATTACAATGAAATTCTGATATTGAGAAATCTGGAAATCTCCTTCTCCAAGACCTGAAATTTCATCAACCAGTGACCAGGCACCACTAGCTTCGTCTTTCATCCATTTAGACATCGGAGTATATTTCTTCACTGTATATCCGGTGTATTCACGCTGATCTTTATAAGAAGTTTCAAAATCAGCTTCATCAGAAATACCCTCACTTACCAGATTAATGATAGAAGCTTCACGACGTTCATCACCTGTACCGTATGATGTCCACATCTTAGGATTTACCGTACATCCTCCCCAGCCTCTTCCGTAAGGTGCATGTCCCAGATAGTTACGTAATCCCATGTTAACCAGCCAGCGGTTACCATCATTGTTTCCGTTATAGTCTTGAGTATAGTTAAACTTCTGTGCCAAAACAACTTCTTTATTACCGTCGCCAGCATAAGTAGAAGTTTGTTCGTAATCACCAGTACTCTTATTTAAAGCCCATGTAGTAGAAGCAGCAGGCCACAAATTTTTAAATTCGTCTACCAGTCCGTAGCCTTCAGATTCGGCAACAGCGATGAAATCTTCCAGTCCCTGCAAAACAGTGCTCTTTGTTACACCTTCTACCTGAGGTTCCTTTCCATAATAACCGGTATAGAACAGATATACTCTAGCCAAAAGAGCTGATGCTGCATATTTGGTAATATGACCATCATTTGATGCTGCCGCACTCTTTGGATAAGCACTGGCCGGAATATTATTAACAGCATACAGCAAATCACTGAATATTACATTATAGACTTCATCCGGATCTGACTGTGGACGATTTTCATTGACAGGTTCAGTAAACAAAGGAATATTTCCCCACATACGTACCATATCAAAATAACATAATGCTCTTATCGCACGACATTCGCCCAGATAAGTACCTTTTGTTTCTTCGCTGCTCCAAGCTATCTGGCTTTCATGAGCCAGCAATTCATTACAACGATATACTGCTGCATAATAATTAGTCCATTCTGTTTCCAGAATATTCATATCCGAAGGCGACTGATTGACATCAAAACGGTCGAGCACCTGATAATTACGGGCATCTGTATTTCCCATACCGGCAAAACATTCATCAGCCATAACTTCTGAGGCAAAATAGAATGCACATCCTGCACTAGAACTTGTACATTGCCATCCATCGTAACAACCAATCAGGGCACGCCATGCATCACTCTCAGTACGATAGAAATTGTCTGTCGTTGATTCTGTTTTAGATTCCACATCCAGGAAACCAGCGGTACATGAGGCCAATCCCATAGAAGCCAGCCCCAGTCCCAACATATATAGTTTAAATTTATTCATAGAGATGTTCTTTTAAAATTTATAAATTAGAATTTCAGATTAACACCAACCAAGAAGGTACGTGGACGAGGATAATATCCTAAATCGATACCAGAAACCCAGTCGGAAGTACCGTAACCGATTTCCGGATCCATACCGTCATACTTGGTAAATGTAAATGCATTCTGTACCTGGAAGTACAAACGTGCCTGACTGATAGCCTTCACATTTATCAACTTGGCAAAATCGTATCCCAACGTGATATTACTGATACGAAGATAATCGCCATCCTGTATATACAAATCAGAGAACTGCCAGTTGATATTAGTATTAGTCACACGCGGAATTCTGTTTGAAGTACCTTCACCAGTCCATCTGTCCAATATAGCTGAAGTATAATTGGCTTTGCTGTTTGCATGGTTTCTATAAGACTGTACAATCTGATTGCCTGCAGCTCCATATGCCACCAACGAGAAGTCAAAGTTCTTATAATTGAAGCCAAGGTTAAAGCCATAGGTAAAATCAGGAGTACCGTTACCCAGATCTACTTTATCGTTATCGTCAATGATACCATCCTGGTTCTGGTCGACATAAATCACATCACCCGGCTGAGGATCAGACTGTAAAATACCATGTTTTCCGTCAGCATTCCAGTTTGCAATCTGTTCCTTGTTCTGGAAAATACCAGCTGTCTGATATCCCCAGAAATAACCGATAGCATGACCATTCTCTGCACGATAGAATTCAGGAGAGTTATCATACAACATATTGACATCACCATGAATAATTCCATCTTCAGTTGGAATGTTACCTACCTTATTTTTATTGTAAGCTCCGTTGATACCAACATTATAGCTAAAATCACTTCCGATCTGATCATTCCAGCTCAAAGCCAGTTCAATACCGGTATTTTTCACATCACCACCATTGATGTATGGTGCACCAGTACCAGCTGTAGCCAGAATAGGAGCTTCAACCAACCAGTCTTTTGTTGTCTTGATATAGAAATCGGCAGTCAGACTCAGACGGCTGCTTAAGAAACGAGCATCGATACCAATATTGGTTTGTTCGGATGTTTCCCAGGTAACGTCAGAGTTAGCCAGACGGCTTGGATATGCTCCCCAATAACTAGACTGAGCAGAAGCGCCATAATTAGTTCCGAAAATATAATGTGTATTCGAAGAAGTAATAGGAGCTGTATACTGGTAATTGTCTATATTCTGATTACCAACCTGTCCCCAGCTGATACGTAATTTCAAGAAATCCAGCCAGTTCTGAGTAGTTTCCATAAACTTCTCGTTCGAAATAGTCCATCCGGCAGATACAGAAGGGAATACACCATAACGTTTACCTCTTGCAAACTTAGAAGAACCATCGGCACGCAAAGTTGCGTTAATCATATATGTTTCTTTCCAGTTCCATCCAAAACGTCCGAAGTAAGAAACTGAGCGGCTTTCATCCTGAGGATATCCGTCAACCGACATACCATCGTCTGCACTCGATGCTGTACCGTTTGCAACATAAGCATGATCCCAATCGTCGAAACCTTCTCTCAGTGTACCTGTACCGGCAGAAAGATAAGTTCCTGAATACTGATAAACTTCCATACCAATCAACGCATTGAAAGCATGATCTTTTACTTTCCAGTCGTAAGTAGCTGTATTAGTCCAAGTCATACCCAAGCTGTGACTCATATTCTGTGAAGCAGAAGTACGTGTATTGTTGTAGCTGTAAATAGAGAACTGATACATCGGAGTAAAACTACGATATTCAGAAGAGCCGTAAACAGCACCAAAAACAGTTCTCAATTTCAAATTTTTCACAGGCTGCAATTCAGCATAAACATTACCAGAAAAAACAGCATTTTTATTTTCATTATTTGTGTTTGTCATCATTAATCCATAAGGATTACCGTCGCCATTATACCAATCAGAATTGGAAGTATCGTTATAAGGAGAATCATAAATATTGTTATCACTATAAATCGGCGATAAAGGAGAAGTACTGAACGCTCCTCTTAATGTATTGTTATATTGATTACCTACTGAAACACCATTATTTAATTTATAAACGAAACTAACTTGTTCGCCAACCTTCAACAAATCCGAATCCTTAAAAATCTTATGTTCCGAATTGATACGGAAATTATAACGTTCATAGTTTGAAACATCCTTACCACCTACAATACCTTCCTGGCTCATATATCCCAAAGACATAGCGTAAGTTGATGTTTTCGATCCACCAGTAACACCCAATGTGTAGCTCTGTGTCTGAGCGTTATCCTTAAACATAGAATCTACCCAATCAGTATCATAGACATTTTCATTGGCATCATAAATACTTTTAAATGAACTCCAGTCATAAGGAGCATTACCTGAATTGACAGCCTGTTCGTCCATGATAGTCATGTATTCTTGTGCATTCAGCATATCAGCCTTACGAGCTACATTCTGTACACCGTAATAAGCATCGAAAGCAATCTGTGCCTTACCTTCTTTTCCAGATTTAGTAGTAATCAAGACAACACCATTGGCAGCCTGTGCACCATAAATAGCGGCAGAAGCAGCATCCTTCAAGACATCAATACTTTCGATATCGGCAGGATTCAATGTTGAAATATCACCACCAACACCATCAATCAAATAAAGAGGAGAAGCATTTCCTACTGTACCCAAACCACGGATACTTACCTTCATATCAGAACCCGGCTGACCAGAAGTAGAAGAAATATTCACACCCGGAGTCTGTCCCTGCATTGCCTGCAAAGGGCTGTTAGTATTCATCTTTGCCAAGCTTTCTCCTTTCACCTGCACAGTAGCACCGGTTACCAGTTTCTTTTTCTGAACACCATAACCTACAACCACAACTTCTTCGAGGGTTTCGGTATCTTCTTTCATTTCAACATTTAATGTTTTCTGATCGGCAACAACAATTTCTTGTGTAACAAAACCGATATACGAAAATACTAAAGTCTGACCTTTTTCCACTCCCAAGGAGTAGTTTCCGTCAAAATCCGTAATAGTTCCATTAGTGGTTCCTTTCACCAACACACTCACGCCAATTAAAGGCATCTTGTCTGTTGCCGAAGTAACAACTCCCGAAACTGTCAAACTCTGAGAAGCAGCCTTTATTGCCATCGAAGGCAAGAACAATAGTAACATTACCATTGCAAGACTACATAGATGCACGTTTGTGCATTTTACGAATAAGTGTTTACTCATGGTACATTGTTTATAGTTAAAGTTTACATTTATTATGTTTTCCCCATTGATATTATAATTAACATCAACATCACAAAGTAAACCAAAAATGAACAGCCATAAGGTATGAATTTGTTTCTGACTAGGGTATCGTTTGTTTATATCACTTCTTTATAACTTTTTATACCCTTTTACCGTAAACAACTAATAATCATGCAAGAGAATAAGTTTCAAAAGTTCTCTGAATCTTTCATCTTACATTCCATTCATATATTCCAGAAGAATTCTTATCCGGCAATACAACCTCGAGTTTTACAGCATCTGTTGTTACGGGTTCAAAAGAAACCGTATTGGCTACCCCCTTATATTTAGTGTACGCATTTTGATTAGTTACAGGACACCATTTTCCATCATCATTTTTATAATATATTTTCCATGATTCAGGAACACGGCAACTTCCCCAAGGAGCATCATCGAACCAATACACCGTTGACGTGGAGACCTGTACTTTTTCAGGAAATTCATAAGAAATCCATTCGGTAGTACCTACCTTAGGGGCCCAGTGATAGTAAGGGATTGTTCGATCATTTTCATTTTTAGGAACGACTCCATCTGCTATAAACGATAATGTTTGTATTTTATGTGATGCATTAATCTTACTCTCCGATACTAACGTTGGAACGGCCTTTGGAGAAACTGCCTTCAGATTGTACGGCAACCATACTGCCATTTCACCAGCTCCCCGGTGTGCCCATGCATAATAAGGTATTAATGTCAATGTATGATCCGTAACCAACAATCGTCCTGATTTATCGTACTCCAACGATTGTGCCTGCGTTTGAATTTGATTAATGCCACAAAGCAAATCTTTTTTCTTAATGACCTGAAACTTTGCAGTAGGATTTAACAATACATTCAATACATTAAAATCATTATCGGGCCACTCTGCACAATAAACAATCGGTCCTCGCTCTATAGCCATACGTCCGCAATCGGCTATTACATTTTCATTTGCCCGAACCATACGTACATTCATATCAAAATTTATGTCTACACAGTCCCCTCTTTTCCATTTACGTTGAATAGAAAAATAACCATTCTGTAAATCAGCATACACTTTCTGTCCATTTACTTTTATAGAATACGAAGCACTGTCTTCATCGGCATATGCATAAAGATCACTGGGAACAACCTCATTGCGCACCCATCCCGGAATACGAATTTTCAAAGTAAAAGCCCCAACAGAATTTTGTGTTATTTTCAGCTTGACATTACCATTCCACGGATAAGAAGTCGTTTGTGATAAAGAAACTTTTTTTCCAGCAATCTCCAGCACCGCATTATTCGACATAAATAAGTTAACATATATATTTTTATCCTTTACGGCATACACATATCCAGGAACAGAAGGAATAAAACGACAAATATTCGAAGGACAGCATGCACATCCGAACCACGGTTGACGCTGATGTTGCCCCATTGACTCCAACGGATTAGGATAGAAAAAATTCCCTCCATCAAGAGATACTCCAGAAATCAGTCCATTATACAATGTTCGTTCCAGCACATCATAATATTTCGCATCACCATGTAAAAGGAACAAACGATAATTTACATACACATTTCCAATTGCAGCACAAGTTTCACAATAAGCCGCCATATTAGGCAATTCATAATTATCTCCAAAAGCTTCTCCGTCACTGGTTGCACCAATACCCCCAGTAATATACAATTTCTTTGAAACAATATTTTCCCAAATCCGATCTATTGCATGTATATAAGCAGTATCCCCGGTCAAAGCGGCAACATCTGCCATACCTGCGTACATATAGGCTGCTCTTACCGCATGTCCAACAGCTTCATCTTGTTCAATAACCGGTTTATGCGCTTGACAATATGCATCTCTCCGAGTAGTATATCCACGTTTGTCGAGAAAAAATTTAGCCTGATCAAGATATTTCTGCTGTCCTGTTACGAGATATAATTTTGCCAACGCCATTTCTGCTATCTGATGTCCGGGAACACGGACCTGCTGTCCCGGCTTATCCCCGATTTCCCGACAAACACAATCGGCATAACGAATAGCAATATCCAAGAAATTACGCTGTCCGGTTGCCTGAAAATGTGCTATGGCTCCCTCCACCATATGGCCTAAGTTGTAAAATTCATGGCTTAATTCCTCCACCTTTTCCCAACGTCGGCTACCAGCCCACCTATGTGGATGACGGGGATTCATTGTACGTGCTGTGTACAAATATCCATCAGTTTCTTGTGCCTTAGCTACAATCACCAACACGCTATCTATATATTCCTTTAATTGACTATCTGGATACGTCTGAAGTAAATAACTAGCCCCTTCAATCGTCTTATACACATCCGTATCATCAAAAGGATATCCTGTCACTTCATTGCTATCATTGGGATGTGCAGCCATTTCAAAATTTCTATATCTTCCTGTTTCCTCACATTTACTGAAAGCCAATGGAACCGTAACCTTACGACTTGCTTCCAGACGTTGCCCCCAAAACGAATCGGTCAATTCAACAGCAGTAAATGGAACGGGAGTAATGGGATAACCGTGTACTGTAGATTTTTCCCGAGAAAACATTACATTCTCCGCTAACAAAAGAAGTAAAACAGAAATTATCAATTTTTTCATAGTAGCCATCTTATTAATTATTGTGTTTTTCAATACCACATTAAATAGAATCTTACTTATGCAAATATATAACAGACACGAACTCCTACTGGTATGCATTTGTTTCCGTATATGGTACACTTTGTTTCCTTTCCTATAAAATAAGAGATAGTTTTTCCTACCTTATACACATTTAAAACATTTCATGCCCTTATATGAAACATTTTTCGTCATATAACCTATTGCTTTATATTAGCTTTGCAATGTCTTTAACATTATCTGATTATGAAAACACATAGGAAACTTTTTTTTCGTCTTGCTGACTGCTTCAGCAGGAATCATACACGCTCAACATGTATTCACTCTTCCTACAGTTAGTGAGGAACAGCGGCTGAATGACTTAATTGCTCAAATGACCCTCGACGAGAAAGTCGATGCTTTAGGAAACAATACCCAGGTTCCCCGGCTTGGCATACAAGGTTCAGGCAGTGTGGAAGGATTACATGGAGTAGTGTTAGGGGGACCTACCTACGGAGAAAGGGTCAACACACCGACAACTGTCTTTCCACAAGCCTACGGACTGGGAGAAACATGGGATACTGACCTGCTATATCGTGTAGCGACTTATATCAGTACAGAAAACCGTTATCTCTTTCAAAACGCAAAATACCGGAAAAGCGGACTTATCATGTGGACTCCCAATGTAGACTTAGGCAGAGATCCTCGCTGGGGACGAACGGAAGAATGTTATGGTGAAGACGCTTTCCTCACATCACGACTTGCCGTAGCTTTTATCAAAGGTATACAGGGAGATCATCCTAAATATTGGAGAAATGCTTCGCTGATGAAACACTTCTTGTCGAACAGTAACGAATATGGACGGACATCATCATCATCCAACTATTCTGATAAATTATTCCGTGAATATTATTCCCATCCTTTCTATAAAGGAGTAACCGAAGGAGGATCACAAGCTCTGATGACTGCCTATAATGCATACAACGGCATTCCATGCATCATGCATCCCGTACTGCGTGATGTCGTGATGAAAGAATGGGGACTGAATGGTACCCTGATAACCGACGGCGGAGCTTTCCGACTCTTGCTGAGCGATCACAAACGTTTTGACAACGACCGAGCTGAAGCTGCTGCCGCATGTATCAAGGCCGGCATTACCAAATTTCTGGATGACTACAAAGATGCGGTATACGATGCGTTACGCCGAAAGCTGATCAGTGAAGAAGATATTGAAAAAGCAATCCGGGGAAATCTCAGAATTTCTCTCAAACTGGGCTTGCTGGATGATGCAGCTGACAATCCTTATGCTGCTATCGGTGTGACTGATACCGTTGCACCCTGGAGTAAACCGGAAACCAAAGAACTGGTACGAGAAGCAACTCGCAAATCGGTTGTCCTGCTTAAAAACAAAAGCCACCTGCTTCCGCTCGACAAACAGAAAATAAAAAAGATAGCTGTCATCGGTCAACGTGCTACTGAGGTTTTACAGGACTGGTATTCTGGCAAACCTTTCTATACAGTAAACGTACTCGATGCCATCCGTGAAGAAGCTGGAGATGATATAGAAGTGCGCTATGTAGCAACCAACCGAATGGACAGCGCACGTACGGTTGCAGCATGGGCAGATGTTGCCATTGTATGTGTCGGCAACCATCCTACCTGCGATGCCGGCTGGGAACAAGCCCCTGTGATAAGTGAAGGAAAAGAAGCCGTAGACCGACAGTCCATCCAGTTGGATCAGGAAGATTTGCTCTTGCAAGTAGCTCAGGCCAATCCTAATACCATCGGAGTGCTGATCAGCAGCTTCCCATATGCCATCAACCGTGCCAACCAACGGGTTCCGGCCCTGCTTCATCTTACGCAATGTAGTGAAGAATTGGGACATGCTGTAAGCGATGTTATATTCGGACATTATAATCCGGCAGGCAGACTAACCCAAACCTGGGTAAAAAACATCACCGACCTTCCTCACATGATGGATTACGATATTACTCACGGTCGGACATATATGTATTTTAAAGAAAAGCCATTATATCCTTTTGGTTATGGACTAAGCTATACCCGCTTTAATTACTCTGAAACAACTCTCGATGACCGTGTTATTGAACGTGGCGATACCTTAAGGGTATGCTTCAACCTGAAAAATTCCGGCGATATGGATGGTGATGAGGTTGTACAACTTTACGTTTCCGCACGAAAACATACGGACAAAGATCCTATCAAGCAACTGAAAGCATTCCAGCGTATCAGTCTACGTAAAGGAGAAACGAAAAAAGTAGAGTTAACCGTCCCTTATACAGAATTACAAGTATGGGATGAAAAGCAGAACCGCTTCATTCTTCCTGACAAAGAAATGACACTGGAAATAGGAGCCTCATCATCGGACATCCGTTTACGGACAACATTCCGAGCAGAAGAATAAACCTCCAGCCAATTAATAACAGAAAGGAGTTGTACCGCTACCACGATACAACTCCTTTTTTGATTGTTCAAAATTAAAAACTCCAAGCTATACGGCCAAACTCACCATACTTAAATCGTTTCACTATAATGAAACGATAGATTCAGCCTAGTCAAACGTTATTTATATATTCAATTCAGTCATTGTTATACCACACACAATTATCAGAAAGTCCCGAAGCACGTACTGTTACCTGATTCTCTCCCGACTGTAAAGGAACATTGTTCCATGTAGCCACACAGACCTCATCAGGCGTACATTTTCCCATACTTTTTCCATTCACAAACAACTCTGCATCACCACAATTGCTAAACACCTGAATGTCAACCGATGAATTCGACCTATTCTGACAACGCTTCGATGCGATATACAACACTTTTTCTTTCTTGTTCCAATTTGCTTTATAAAAATAAAAAGCATCTTTCTTAATCCTCCGATCGTATGTCACCAATCCCTTATCGTTTCGGCCAAAAGTCGTGCCTTCTTTTCGACCGGCCGCCGAGAAATCAAACATACACCAAACAAATTTACACCACAAAAACGGACGTGAAGCAAGCTGTTTCCAGTTTTCTATATGGTAATAAGTCTGCCAGTTTTCAGGATGCCACTGTCCCCACGGCTCTGGATGAATCAAGGAATCCGCCTGTTGAAACACATCCGCACCAGCACCGTATTCACTTATGCCCATACATCGCTGAGGATATGCCTGATGCTCCTTATCGATCCACTCACCCATCTCTTTACAATCGTCCCCATACCATCCGAAATAACGGTTGAATGCAATCAAGTCAGGTATTCCGTTCAAAGGATCTTCCTGGTTACTTGCCCCCGTTGTCGGTCGTGATATATCCCATTTCTTAGCCAACTTGTTCAGTTCTTCTGCCATAGGGTTTGGATTTTCCAGCCATCCCGGGTTGATTTCATTAAAAAGTCCCCATGTCAAAATACAAGGATGATTATAATACTGACAAATCAGTTCCACTAATTGTTGCTTTAAATTTTCTCTATACTGAGGATGGCCGACAAATACATTTACAAAAGGAATTTCAGCCCAAGCAATCAGTCCTCTCCTATCCATCAAATTATGCAACAGCTGTGCATGCGGATAATGCGACAGTCGAACAGCAGTACATCCCATTTCCTGTATCAAGTTCAAATCCGATTCAAAATCTTCAGGACGAAAAGCCGATGCTCTTTCTGCACGGTCCTCATGATAATTGACTCCATGTATCGAATAGGGCTTGCCATTTAAGAAAAAGCCTTTATCCGGATCTGCTGAATAAAACCGGAAGCCAACATGTTCTTCCCGACGATCAATCTCTTTACTACCTCTTTTCAGAACGACAACTCCGGTATATAAATATGGATCATTAACTCCATCCCATAAATGCGGGTTATTAAGTTCCATCTTCACCACGGCTTCCTTACCAGACACACTTGTTTCCTTACACCAAACAACTTTACGTTTCGCATCCAACAAAGAAAACTCAACAGAGCAATCATTCAATGCCATTTCAGTTCCCGATAGCAATGCTTTCATTTCCAGTCCGGCATACTTTTCTGAGACATTATATTGAGTAAAGAAAACTCCAGATGAGCCATAAAATGTCGGATCAATACAAGCATCATCCGTATACAAAAGCTCCACGCCACGATTCAGCCCACCCCATATATTAAAATCGCCGCATATCGGAGCTATTTCCATAGTTTGAGCATTACTCACCCTGATATCCAGTTTCTGCTTTTCCCCTCTCCGAATAAATGGGGTCAGTTCTATTGTAAAAGAGGTATACCCGCCTTTATGCTGAGCAACAAAATGATTATCCAAATACACATCAGCTACAGTCTGTGCAGCCTTTATCCGCAAGAAAACACGCTTAAAATTCTCCGATGAAGGTACAACGATAAAGCGTGAATAAGTTGACATTCCCCGATAATAATTCACATTACCAAACATCGCATCAGCAGCATTCCATGTATGCGGAAGATCAACCGTTACTTTATCTGCAGACTGAGATTCATATCCACGATTAAAAAACCATCCTCTATCTAACGACTCAACTTTCATAGCGGCCAACTTCACCCCCGTAACACACCATAAAACAAGCAATACACTCCACCTTATATTCCATCTGCCCATCTGTTTATCCTCCTTTATTACAATATATGATATTTTTCTATTTGTTCTATCCACAAGTCTGCCATACGCTTATGTCCGGCAGGTGTCGGATGAATACCATCCCAAATCCAATAAGTATCCGGCAAATTTGAACTTTCTGTCAGCAATCGGTGAAACATCGAAGCATACGGAATAAACGCAGCATCGTAATCAGCAGCTATTTGCGAAGTAATCTTTCCCAGACGCTGTATCAGGCTATCCCGCAAAGCAAAATCATCCGTTTTCTTCATATTCCCTGTACAAGCTGTAAACGGTTCACACAATACAATCTTCACCTGCGGATTATCTCGACGCAGACTGTCCAGCAACTCCCGATAAGTCTGTTTCCACGAAACAAAATCAAAAGCTCTACCATCTTTTTTACCTAAATATTCATTTACATCGTTCGTACCAATCAAAATAGAAACGACATCGGCATGTATCGCAAGAGCATCTTCTCTCCACCGGTTTTTCAAATCGTTTAACGTATTTCCGCTGATACCCCGATTGAAGAACTGATATTCACGCTCGGGGTAAGTGCTCTGATAATAGGATGCACACAAATACATATAGCCACTACCGTAAATATGATTCATATCCCAGTGATTACGTGCCGCAGAAGGCTGAGCACTTCCATCACTATTACCCCAGTTTCCGTCGGTAATAGAATCACCGATAAACAAAATACGCGGACCTGCCGGGTATGCAATGTTTCCGGCAAGAAACAAAAAGAATAAAAAGAAAATGTGTTTCATAGCTAAACAAGATTTTATGTTCACTCGACTTTACGGCAAAAATAATGTTTTCCTTATACGTTAAATCATAACACAACAAGGAAATAAACAGGTTTGAAACATTTGGATACCCTATTTGAAACATTTCAACTCGTGGAAGGAAACAAAAGAGTTGATACAAAACTTCAAAATCACGTATCTTTGTAATCGAAGTCGGACTACGACCTGATAACTTTTTAACTTTAATGAATTATGCGAAACATTGGTATCTTACTATGTGCCCTGGCTTGTTCTGTATGCGAAACATTCGCTCAGGGTTACAAGAATCCGGTTATTCCCGGATTTCACCCCGACCCCAGCGTATGCAAAGCGGGCAATGACTATTATTTGGTAAACAGCAGTTTTCAATATTTTCCCGGAGTTCCCCTCTTTCACAGCAAAGATTTGGTGAACTGGGAACAAATAGGCAATTGCCTGACACGTGAATCTCAATTAAACCTGAAAGGCGCCAACGGGGGAAGCGGCATCTTCGCTCCTACTATCCGTTACAACGACGGAGTGTTCTATATGATTACAACCAATATCTCGGGTAAAGGCAACTTTTTAGTTCATACAACCGACCCCAAAGGAGAATGGTCGGAACCTGTATGGCTGGAACAAGGAGGAATTGACCCATCCCTATACTTCGAAAATGGGAAATGCTACATGGTCAGCAATCCGGACGGTTACATCAATCTGTGCGAAATAGATCCGATGACCGGAAAGCAGCTCACACCTTCCAAAAAGATATGGAACGGAACCGGAGGACGCTATCCGGAAGGGCCGCACATCTACAAGAAAGACGGATGGTATTATCTTCTGATTTCGGAAGGAGGAACAGAAGTTGCACACAGCATTACAATTGCCCGCAGCCGTTATATCGACGGACCGTATACAGGCAATCCTGCAAATCCGATCCTGACTCATGCTTGTCAGGCAGGAGAAACCAATCCCATTCAGGGTACAGGCCATGCCGATCTGGTAGAAGGTACAGACGGTTCATGGTGGATGGTTTGTCTTGCTTATCGTATCATGCCGGGATTCCATCATACTTTGGGACGTGAAACCTATCTGGCTCCCGTACGCTGGGACAAAGATGCATGGCCCGTCGTAAATGGAAACGGTACGATTCAACTGGACATGAATGTTCCGACACTTCCACTTCAGACAGTAAAGCAAAAACCCGAAACCATCACTTTCGAGAACAAACAGTTATCTCCCGAATGGATGTACCTGCAAAATCCCGACATGCAAAATTACGAGTTCAAAAACGGCAATCTCCGGCTGAAAGCAACTCCTGTTTCTCTAAACGACCAGAAGAGCCCGACTTTTGTTGCTATCCGACAGGAACATTTCAATATGGAAGCAGCTACTTCTTTGGAGCTGAAGGATGCACAGGCAAACGATGAGGCTGGTATCAGTGTATACATGGAATATCACTCACACTACGACTTGTTCGTCCGCCAGAATAAAGATAAAAGTCGTTCGGTTGTCCTTCGCTACAAACTGGGAGAATTGGAGCATATTGAAAAGGAAATGCCTCTCACCAGCAAGGGAAGTGTAGAACTGACAGTGAAGTCGGACATAAATTTCTATTACTTCGGCTATACGGAAAACGGTACGTATCACGAACTGGGAAAAATGAATACACGCTACCTGAGCAGCGAAACGGCAGGAGGATTTACCGGAATCGTGCTTGGACTATATGCCGTATCAGCTTCCAGCCAATCGAAAGCGTATGCCGACTTCCAATACATGAAATATAAAGGAGAATAAACATGAGAAAGCTACACCTATATATATTAGGATTATTCCTGATTCTTCCTCTTGTGATACAAGCACAGGCAGAAAGAAAAATCAAGATAGCCTGTGTAGGCAACAGCATTACCGAAGGATTTTTGTTAAAGAATCCGTCGGAAGAAAGCTATCCGGCGGTACTACAAAAGTTATTGGGAGATAACTACGAAGTGGGCAACTTTGGCGTAACTGCTCATACGCTAAGTCAGAAAGGAGACTTGCCTTACATGAAGACCACCCGTTTTCAGGAAGCTCTGGATTTCCTGCCCGATATTGTTACCATCAAGCTGGGAACCAACGATTCCAAGCCGCAGAACTGGCAGCATCATGCCACGTTCAAGGAGGACTTAAACCTGCTGATAGACAAGTTTCAGGCGCTTGCATCACATCCCCGTGTATATCTCTGCCTGCCTATTCCTTCTAATCATAAGGAATGGGGCATCAATGACAGTATCATCTTACACGGCGTTATCCCGTATATCCGGGAGGTTGCCGCCGAAAGAAACCTGCCGGTCATCGACCTGTATACTGCAATGCTTCCCTATTACCCGCAACTTTACGTCGATGGAGTGCATCCCGACAAGTACGGCGCTGCTATTATTGCCGAAACATTATATAAATATCTTATCGGAAAAGAACCTTATCCCGTTCCGGGACGCAGCGACCAGACCTTGTGGTACGACGAACCTGCCGCTCAATGGGAAGAAACACTTCCGTTAGGCAACGGCAGACTGGGTATGATGCCCGACGGAGTTATCGGTAAAGAGCATATCGTTCTGAATGAAATCAGCATGTGGAGCGGATCGGAAGCAAATTACCTGAATCCCGATGCTTCCCAAAGCCTGCCCGAAATCCGCCGGCTGCTGTTCGAAGGAAAGAACAAAGAAGCACAGGAACTGATGTATACCAGCTTTGTCCCTAAGAAACCGGAAAAGGGAGGAACGTATGGTGCCTTTCAGATGCTGGGCGATTTGTTTCTGGAGCATCAGTATGGAGAACATGAAAAGGATGCACCAGCCGATTATCGCCGCTGGCTGGACCTGAGCAAGGGTATAGCATATACGACTTTCTCCCGCGGAACAGTCCGTTATGTACGCGAGTATGTCGTTTCACGCGACAAGGATGTCATGCTGATACACCTGAGAGCAGACGTTCCAGGTGCCATTAATTTCAAAATGAACTTGAGCCGTCCGGAAAGAGGAAGCGTACGCAAACTGGCTGAAGGCAAACTGGAACTGTACGGCAGTCTGGACAGTGGTTCCTCGCAAACCGGTGTCCGCTATGCAGCCATTGCCGGAGTAACATGCAAAGGCAAACAGGTACAGCAGTCGACTGACGAACAATCTATCAACGTACAGCATGCAGACGAAGCATGGATTGTGGTATCGGCAAAGACATCTTATCTGGCTGGAGAAATCTACGCAACAGAAGCCGACCGTCTGCTCAACGAAGCATTGGAAAGCAATCTCTCCGACGCTGTAACGGAAGCAGTCAGTAGCTATCAGGCTTTGTTCAACCGTGCCGGAATCCGCCTGCCCGAGAACGAAGCCGTTTCACAGCTTACTACCGACCAGAGAATAGAGAAATTCCAGCAGCAGGACGACCCTTCACTGGCTGCTCTTTACTATAATTACGGACGTTATTTACTGATAAGCAGCACACGTCCGGGAAGCTTGCCTCCCAACTTGCAGGGGCTTTGGGCCAACGAACCGGGAACTCCCTGGAATGGTGACTATCACACGAACATCAATGTGCAGATGAATCACTGGCCGGTAGAGCAGGCTAATTTATCGGAACTATATATACCACTGGTCGATTTGGTGAAACGACTGGTTGCCAGCGGAGAAGAAAGCGCAAAAGCCTTTTACGGTCCACAGGCCAAAGGCTGGGTTCTCCACATGATGACCAATGTATGGAACTATACTGCCCCCGGAGAACATCCGTCATGGGGCGCAACGAATACCGGAGGAGCATGGCTTTGTGCACACCTGTGGGAACATTATCTTTTCAGTGGTGACCAGAACTATCTGGCAGATATTTATCCGATCATGAAAGGTGCCTCCGAATTTTTCTACTCGACTATGGTAAAAGAGCCCAAACACGGATGGCTTGTCACAGCACCGACATCTTCTCCCGAAAATGCGTTCTATCTTCCCGGAAAAGATCGTACGCCCATCAGCGTTTGTATGGGGCCGACAATGGACATCCAACTCGTACGCGAACTTTATACCAATGTGATAGAAGCTTCGCATATTCTGCATACCGATACGGCTTATGCCGAGGCCTTGCAAGAAGCTATCCGGCTATTGCCTCCACACCAAATCAGTAAAAAAGGATACCTGATGGAGTGGCTGGAGGATTATGAGGAAACCGACATCCATCACCGCCATGTATCTCATTTATATGGTCTGCATCCGGGTAATCAGATTTCGGTTCTTAAAACGCCCGAACTGGCAGAAGCCTGCCGGAAGACCCTGAACCGGCGAGGCGATGAAGGTACCGGATGGAGCCGTGCATGGAAAATTAATTTCTGGGCGCGACTGGGCGACGGTAATCGTGCGTACAAATTATTCCGCAGTCTGCTTTATCCGGCTTATACAGCTCAAAACCCTGCACAGCACGGAAGTGGAACATTCCCTAATCTTTTCTGCTCGCATCCTCCCTTTCAAATGGATGGCAACTGGGGAGGAACTTCGGGTATCAGCGAAATGCTACTGCAAAGTCAAGATGGTTTCATTCATCTGCTCCCAGCCCTGCCCGATTCATGGAAGAATGGAAGCTTTTACGGATTGAAAGTAAGAGGAGGTGCCACGGTAGACCTTGTATGGAAAGATGGAAAACCCGTGCAGGCAACCATCACCGGAGGATGGCAGAACAATCTGCAACTGAAATATCCGAAAGGTATCAAGAAGGTACTTCTCGACGGAGTATCCTGTTCCCAAGATGATTTCATCCCATTCAGTGTAAGACAAGGCGAACGCATTACGTTTTCATTCGAATAACTAATAAACAAACTATAACGAATAAAAAGAAACAATTGACCATGAAAAATTTCAAGAAACTGGCACTGGCATCGGTTTTATGTACCGGTGTCTGTCTGACGGCAGGAGGACAAAAGCCTGCTCCTGCCATACCTTCCGATCCGGTTATCGAGGCACATATTCAAGAATGGCTGAAGAAAATGACACTCGAAGAAAAAGTCGGCCAGATGTGTGAGATCACCATCGATGTGGTAAGCGATTTTGAAGCAAGCAAGAAAAACGGATTTACACTGAATCCTGCCATGCTCGACACTGTAATTGGCAAATATAAGGTAGGTTCATTGCTGAATGTTCCACTGAGTGTCGCACAGAAAAAGGAAAAATGGGCTGAAGCAATCAAGCAGATTCAGGACTTGTCGATGAAAGAAATCGGTATACCTTGTATCTACGGTGTCGACCAGATTCACGGAACGACCTATACACTCGATGGAACCATGTTCCCGCAGGGAGTGAATATGGGAGCTGCTTTCAACCGCGAACTGACCGAAAAGGCTGCATCAATTTCAGCTTATGAAACCAAAGCTTGCTGTATTCCCTGGACATATGCACCGGTAGTCGACTTGGGACGTGACCCGCGCTGGTCGCGCATGTGGGAAAACTACGGTGAAGACTGCTACGTCAATGCAGAAATGGGTAAGGCTTCCGTCAGAGGCTTTCAGGGAAGCGACCCGAATCACATCGGCGAATACAACGTGGCCGCCTGCATGAAGCACTACATGGGCTACGGAGTTCCCGTATCGGGCAAGGACCGTACACCTTCGTCTATTTCTCGTTCTGACCTGCGCGAGAAACATTTTGCTCCGTTCCTCGCTGCTATCCGTCAGGGAGCACTGAGCATAATGGTCAACTCGGGCGTGGACAACGGCATGCCTTTCCATGCCAATCGTGAACTGCTGACCGGATGGCTGAAGGAAGATCTGAACTGGGACG
>ULYM01047201.1_pt1 | contig 49327 bp, 46 predicted proteins | sample 1962141 | NCBI WGS metagenome assembly ULYM01 (sample SAMEA4835862, study PRJEB28245) | human gut metagenome | biome: gut microbiome; material: fecal sample | place: Denmark | collected 2008
AACGGTGTTCTCTGCCATGAAGGATTTGGGCAATCTGTCCCATCCGAAACCATTGTTCATATCATCGAAGATACGTTCCTTTCCACCTGTCAGAGCTACAAGTACGAAGTGTCGGATGAAGTGAGAGATGGTTCATCAAATGAGTAGTGACATCCTCAATACATGAGCCACCACAGAAGTAGATACTCATGAGAGAACGGATGATTTCGCTGTACCGATAACCGAACGATCTACACCTTAGACCGAGGGTTGAGTCGATTACAGAAGACAATGTGGAGTCAAATTGCTCCACGACCCGAAAATATTCCTCCAAAAGGAGTGAGTTTCTCAGATTTAATATGTATTTTGCCATGTCTATCGTTGAATTCTCTTGTTTGTTTTGCAACACTAAGATAAGTGAATTCTTCGACATGACAAAATCCTGGGCAACTTTTTGTTGCTCAGGTACTTAAAAAGTTTAATTTATAATAGTGTTGCGGAATTAAGGTATAATATGGATAAGAAAGAAATGAGATTTTGCCAAAGTTGCGGTATGCCGTTGACAGACGAGATTCTTGGTACCAATGCCGATGGTAACAAGAGTGAAGAGTATTGCATCTACTGCTATAAAGACGGGGTATTTACCGGCAACTACACTATGGAAGAGATGGCAGATTACTGCTCAATGTTTGTAGATGAATACAACAAGCACACGGGCGAACAACTCACAAAGTGTGAATACAAGCAACAACTACTGCAGTGGTTTCCGAAACTCAAGCGATGGAGCATGCCACAGGATGCCATTCCACATGCCAACCATCCCATGAAACAGGTATATATCGACCACATCAATGCACTCGGCATTGACGAACTTCACGTGAACAATCTCTATGTCTTCATGGGGGCTATGGTCAACCAATTCTATACCGTCAATGGCAATACCACCAAACTTCTTAATGATAATGAGGCATATTGGGGAACTCAGATCCAGAAATCAAATGGTCGTTTCTATGGTGTTGCGTGTAATGAGAAGTATATTCTCGTGAGCGAATATAACAAAGATGGTACAGATGCCGAAGTTGTGACCTTAACCCGAATCGACCATGAAGTAGGAAAGAAATAGGATCTACATCGCTCTTGTGCGCACGCATTTTGATGGTGGCTATGGTAACCCAGAGACGGATACGCTATTACCTACTTCTTTTCGGCCGCTTTTGTCATATAGGCGTTTTCATTCCTATGTTTGTGCTCTACGGAGTGTATAGCGCACTCACCGATGTGAGCCAGAAATCATTTGTCAGCGACCTTACTACGAAGGAGATGAAAGGCACAGCCTACGGACTTTATCATGCCACATTAGGATTAAGCTTGCTACCAGCAAGTCTGCTCGGAGGATGGATGTACGACCACTTTGGTAACCAACTTCCATTCTATTTTGGCTCCACAATGGCTCTTATTTCATCAGCATTAATGTGGATTCTATTTATTCGCAGCAGAAACAAGCGATAATGTCCCTTTTTTCCAAGACTCGTTGCAACCTTTTACTGTAATTTTGCGTCTAATTATTGAAAACAACTTTTTAACGACAACATCATGTTACGATTAGCAGCTTATTTGCAATTTCTCTTAGCCATTGGGCACATCATTGTCATGCCATGGCTCGACGAGGCTTTCCGTCTCTATGGCATCAACACTATCATGGAGCGAATTGCCACTCATGGAGCAATTCTCCCTTACATTATCACTCTCATTATCGCCTTGGGATTTACCATCTGTGGTCTCTATGCCCTCTCGGCGTGTGGCCGCATCCGCAAGTTACCCTTGCTATGGAGCGGCATCTTCGCAATAGCTGCAGTGTTCATCGGTCGCGCTATGATGGGAGTCTACTGGATGGATAGCAGCCACAACTTTGAATTTACCTCATTATCAGCCACCCTCGCTTCAGGCTTCATCGGCCTACTCTACCTCATCGGCGGAATCAATCAACTCCGAAAGCCGTTATGAAAGTGCTTAATCTGAAAGATACACCTCGCGCCCAGGCTTTTGAACTGTGGATGACCTCGCCCATGCCGATGGTGACTCTCACAAAGACATTCGACGTCACAGCACTGCGTCGGTATGCCTACGAACGCAATAGCCGGTTCAATATGCTTCTCTGTTGGTGCATAGGTAAAGCAGCAAGTCAAATAGAGCAGTTCTTCATGCTCCCTATTAAACCTCAAATCCGCAACTAAGCCTTTCAACGTCCTTCCCAGTGTGTACACATCCTCTCATTACTGAATTTGCAGACGATTTGAACTGAAACACCCGCTTGCGGCCTACAATACCCCCTTACCCCATAATGCGACTTGAGGCAATACGCAGTATCATACCCATAAGTTGTAGGCGTCATCCGAAATCAGTCAGAAATACATCCGCGTAAGCATTGTTACAGGTATAGATATTCAGCACATACCGCCTTGATGTCCTGATCCACTTTGCTGGTACAGAGACAAACCTGAAGACAAACGCTTTTATGCGACTTGTTGCATTGAGTCCGAACCTCTTTACGTCAAGTCTTTGGACAGAAGACAATGTGGAGTCAAATTGCTCCACAACCCAAAAATATTCCTCCAAAGGAGTGAGTTTCTCAGATTTAATATGTATTTTTGCCATGTCTATCGTTGAATTCTCTTGTTTGTTTTGCAACATTAAGATAAGTGAATTCTTCGACATGACAAAATCCTGGGCAATTTTTTGTTGCTCAGGTACTTAAATAGTTTAATTTATAATAGTGTTGCGGAATTAAGGTTTATAAGGGGTATTTTCGTACAGGAATTCATTTTATAAGCGTTTGGCAATTAATATAGAATCATGAATTAAACAAATAGACTTATGAAAAAGCTAATCTTATTGATCACGCTCATTGGATGGATTGCTAATACTGCAATGTCCATCGAAATCAAACGTATGGAACCAGCATGTTGGTGGGTCGGAATGAAAAACCCAGAATTACAGCTGATGGTCTATGGAGAAAATATTTCGGGTTCCGAAGTATCTATTGATTATCCTGGGGTTAAAATCAAGGAAGTGGTAAATGTGGAAAATCCCAATTACCTGTTCCTTTACCTCAATATATCCAATAAGACAACTCCGGGAGTACTGAATATAATTTTCCATAAAGGTAAGGAAACAACGGTTAAATCCATAGAACTAAAAGAAAGGAATCCCAAAACGGGAGCAGCAGGATTTACATCGGCAGATGTTATGTATCTAATTACACCTGATCGTTTCGCTAATGCGGATCCATCTAATGACAACTTAGACGATGTCAAAGTCAACCGTTCCAATCCCAATGCTCGTCATGGAGGTGATTTACGGGGAATTATCAACAAGCTGGATTATATTCGAGATTTAGGTTTCACTACCATTTGGTTAAATCCGGTATTGGAAAACAAAATGCCAGGTGGTTCATACCATGGATATGCCATCACCGATTTTTATCAGGTAGATCCTCGCTTAGGCAGTAATGAAGAATACATAGAGTTGGTAGACAAGGCACACGAAAAAGGAATGAAAGTCGTCATGGACATGATCTTCAATCATTGTGGTAGCTCACACTGGTGGATGAACGATTTACCTTGTTCTGATTGGCTGAACAATCAATCCCAATTCGTGCAAACAACTCATTACAAATGGACGTTGATGGATATACATGCGCCCCAATCCGAGAAGGACAGGCTTGTAAAAGGTTGGTTCAGCGTGGGTATGCCGGATTTAAACCAACAAAATAGGCACTTGGCCCGTTATCTGATCCAAAACAGTATTTGGTGGATCGAATATGCCCGGATTGATGGTATCCGACAAGATACGCATCCGTATGCCGACTACGACTTCATGGCAGAATGGTGTCAGGAAGTTGAAAAGGAATATCCGAACTTCAACATCGTGGGAGAAGCCTGGTATCCGAAGGGAAGTGCTTCTGCCTGGTGGCAACAAGGCTCGGCTCTCAATCATTCGGACAGTCATCTGAAGACAGTGATGGATTTCGATTTGACATTTACTAGCCAAAAGGCTTTTAACGAGAATTGTTCCAGCAATGAAGGATCAGAAGGCGGATTATTCAAGATTTATGAAGTGATTGCTCAGGATTTCTTATTCCCTAATCCGAATAACATTTTAATCTTTCTCGATAACCACGACATCAGCCGCTTCATGCAAAAGGATGAGAATGACCTACGCAGATATAAACAGGCCATTGCTTTCTTGCTGACAACCCGAGGTATTCCACAAATTTACTACGGGACAGAGATTCTGATGTACGGAAATAAGTCTGAAGGAGACGGAAATATCCGAAAAGACTTTCCTGGAGGTTGGACTGGTGATCCCGTTGACGCATTCACGTCTACCGGACGAACGGATCTGCAGAACCAAGCCTGGGATTATCTCAAGAGACTCTTGAACTGGAGAATACAATCCGAAGCTGTTACCACAGGTCAATTGATTCATTATACTCCTGATGAAAGCGGATGCTATGTTTATGCTCGTGTAAAAGGCAATCAAACTGTGCTTGTCGTGATGAATGGAACGAATGAAGATAGAACGCTAGATATGAATCGCTTCCAAGAAGTTATACAAGGGAAACAAGCAGGAAAAGATGTAATCAGCGGCAAAACAATTGATATTGCGAACACAATGAACATTGCTGCCCGTGGTGTATATATTCTGGAATTATAAGAGTTTGCAGGTATCTGACAGCAGACTTTGCTGATATAAGTAAAAAGGACTGGCTTTGTATTCAAGGCCAGCCCTTTTATTCTACCTAAAAGGAAATTCAACTTTATTCCGCTTTGAGTTTATTAAACTCCAACGGTTTATCGGTTGTTATGAAATCAACACCCTGTTCCATCAACGATTGCATCAAGACAGGATCATTAACTGTCCATACATTTACTTTTACACCTAAGTCTTTTGCTTCCTGAATCCAGGTTGGATTTTTCTCAAATACTTTATAATGATAATCCATATCCATTCCCAATCGTTTCAGATCAGCAGGCGAAACTTCACCATTCAAATAGGCAACAGGTGCATACGGAACACGATCAACCAGCTCTTTACAGATATTCATACTGAATGAGATATAATCAACCCGATTTTCCAACTGGTACTTTTCGATTAAAGCCACCACTGCATTCACGGCCCGATCCTCGTTGACGATTCGTTTGTGAGGTTTGATTTCCACAATCAGTTTCATATCCGAAAGTGTCATAAACTTCTGTAAATAGCTTTCAAACGTAGGTATTACTTCACCGTTCTTCAGTTGGATATTCTTTATTTGCTCATAAAAGATATCTTCTATTCGCATTCCCTGTACTTCGTCATCATGGTGTACCACCGGAATTCCATCAGCTGTAATAATCACATCCAATTCCGAACCGTATGCCTTTACTTCATGCGAGGCAACAAGTGAAGCAATGGAATTTTGAGCAGAACCTTCCCGATCCCAGAAACCGCGATGCGCAATCAAACGAGTCTGAGCTGTTAATGATGAAAGACAGCTCAGTAAAGCCAGCGAACAAGTGATAAACAATTTTTTCATGACCATATACATTTAATGTTTTACAGCTTATTTCTGATAAAAACGTACCCAATCAATTTCCATTTCAACTGGTAAATCTTCCTTATACACAGCTCCTACCCATGAACCACCGAGTTGCATATCCAACAACAGATAGTAAGGACGATCGAAAGGGAACTGTCCTTTTTTGTCTGTTTCAATGCGTGGATAAGTAAATGTATGGGTATCGTTAATAAAGAAGCAAAGACTATCCGAATAGAGTTCAACGGCATATACATTGAATTCATCCCGATTAATCATTCCCGTACTACCTTGTTTCGGATTATCTTTAATTCCCTGGACAAATGTATAGTGCGAATGTACTGTCTGATAAGCAATCGAATCATTATTCAATCGTTCCATAATATCAATCTCTCCACCATCTGGCCATTTTTCATCTTCCGGCAACAACCAGAAAGCAGGCCAAGCTCCCCGAGCTCCATGCAACCGAGCATTGATCTCCAGACGTCCATGTTCAAACAGTTTTTTCCCTTTACTATACACACCGCCTGTCAACACCGGAGATGTATCATTTTTCTGGGTATAATTTACCAGACCACGTAAAATCAGTTTCCCATCACGCATGGCATAACAGGAATCAAAATCAGACATATGCCGATCCCAATCGGATGTTCCTCTCGGGATTTTACTCCATACAGCCGGATCAAATGAATCCGTCTGTTCAAAGTTCTCTTCCCACACCAGCTTCCAATCCGTTTTTTCCGACTGGCAACTCATGAAGAGTACCAATCCGGTCATCATTGATACACAAGTAGTAATTAGTTTTTTCATACGCTATAAAATGTTTTTGATTTCGTCTAATCTCTTCACCGTATAAGTAGGGACAAAGCCTTTGGCAGGATAATCTTTCGGATTAAACCAAATTTGATCCATACGCGACTGATAAGCACCTACGATGTCGGCATCCCAACTATCACCAATCATCAATGATTCAGTCCGACGTGAATTCGTATTTATCAAAGCATAATCAAAGATCCCTTTATGTGGCTTCTGAATCCCCGCATCTTCCGACAAGATCATGCGGTCAAAATAAGGAGCCAATCCGGAATTCTGCAGTTTCAAGGCCTGAACTTCCCGAAAGCCGTTTGACAGAATGAACATCCGGTAATAAGGACGCAAATGCTCCAACAAATCGATTGCTCCCGGCACCAATCGTTTCTGCAGGGTTGTCCGTTGCAGAAAGTCATTATTGATCCGAAGTATTTCTTTCGGGTCGTCAATACCCAACGGGCAGAATACATAAAGAAAACGGTCGATGATTAAAGTCTGCCGATCTATTTTTCCATTCCGATATTTAGCCCACAACTCTTCATTGTGAGGCATATAAATAGCAAAGAATGCCTCAAAAGAGGCATAATGGCGATCCATTTTATAATCGGCATAAAGCTCTTTGAGGCATTCTTTGTTATTGTGATACGTATCCCAAAGCGTATCGTCCAAATCAATGAATAGGTTTTTATATTTCATTATCCTACTTCAATGACCAAGTATCTGCTCAGACTCCAGAATGTCTTCGGATCTGAAATTTTCAATGTCATGTTTCCATCTTCATCCTTAATAAATTCATAAGAACCATCCGGATGATTAGACTGCAACTTGGCTTTAGAAGCAAAAAGAGGAATCTCAGTCACTTCACGGATATCAATGGTAATGAAATAATCCTTATTGAAACCATCCTGCAGCACTTTCGTCTTTGAGAAAAGACCTTTCTTACTCAAAATATTCTGCGCCTTCAATTCTTTTGAAGTACCAAAGCAATAATAAGCTTTGTTGAGTTCCTTATCTTGCGCATCAATCTTTTCAGACTGGGCAGCTGTTGTCGTTGATAAATTCTCAACATCTTCATTCAAAGAAGCCACCATATTGTCTAATTCCTGAATACGAACATTCTTATTGGCCAAGTCTTCCTGCAAAGCGACGATCTGTGCTGTCTTTTCGTTCAGTTCCTTCGACAAACGATCTACCATCTTTTGCAAAGTCGCATTTTTATTACCGCTCTGGTTCAACTTCTTTTGCAAATTCTCGATTTGCTCTTTGTTCTTCTTCAAGGTTTCAGACACCAATTGCATATTTTGCTTAATCTGTTCACGACGGCTCGGCGTCATTTCTCCACCAGCCTGTTTCTGTACAGATAAGTAATTTTCGGCTTCTTTAATAGATTGGAAGCCCAATTCAATATCGTCTAAAGTTTCCAGCATTTCATTCAAATCGCTGGTAGCTTTTGTATTTTCAATACGAAGAGAATCATTCTCCGCTTTGAGTTTCTTATACTCTGCGGATTGCTGGCCACAAGAGGCCAACATTGCTGTACAAACACATGCTACTAATACCTTTTTCATTGCTTTTTCTTTTAGTTCGTTAAACATTTTCTTCAGCTCTCTTGTCTCTTTTATTTTGTTTTAAGCCTGCTAATACGATGACAATCTCGCCTTTCGGCTCGTGTTCGGAAAAATGCTGAATGACTTCTTCCAATGTTCCACGAACCGTTTCCTCATGTACCTTCGATATTTCTCTCGAGACAGACACTTGCCGGTCAGCTCCAAAAAACTCAACAAACTGCATGAGTGTTTTGACCAATCGGTAAGGTGACTCGTAGAAAATAATCGTCCGTTCTTCTTCTGCCAGTTCCATCAAGCGTGTCTGCCTGCCTTTCTTCTGCGGAAGAAAACCTTCAAAACAGAATTTCTCATTCGGCAAACCGGAGGCTACCAAAGCAGGGACAAAAGCAGTTGCACCAGGCAAACATTCCACTTCTACTCCTTGACGCACACATTCGCGCACTAACATAAAACCGGGATCTGAAATAGCCGGCGTACCCGCATCTGATACCAAAGCGATGTTTTCTCCAGCCTTTATGCGGGCAGCCAATTGTTCAACCGTTTTATGTTCGTTGAACTTATGGTGCGACTGCATTTTATTCTGTATTTCAAAGTGTTTAAACAAAATTCCTGTGGTCCGCGTATCCTCAGCCAATACCAAATCGGCTTCTTTTAATACACGGATTGCCCGGAATGTCATATCTTCCAGATTACCAACCGGGGTAGGAACTACTGTCAATTTTGCCATATATTACTTTTTGAGCTTTTCAGTTTATCAGTTTTCCAGTTATTGTCCTTTCCTTATTCAAACAGATCTCTTGAAAGACGAATAACTCAACAACTGAATAAACATAGCAACTTATTTAGTTAGATATATCTTTTCTCTAAAAGTTTAATGAAGTCGGCCACTGTTTCATTGTTCATGTCCCACGACAAGTTTGTATCGATGAAACGAAGCGCTTCGTCCAGCGAGTCTATCTGATTCAGATCGGCTATCACCTGGTTCATCTGCTCTTCATTTCCATGGAAAAGATCCCGACGGAAACGAAAACGGTCATTCAAACTAAAGGCTTTACGAAAATCAGACAGGTTCTTTTTTTCCAGCAGGTCGTTCAGTGAAACATTTCCCTTGGCTGCTACCGGAATAACCGGAGCCGGATCAACTTCTTTCCGGGCGGGAGTTTCCTTGGGTGTTTCCTCAACAGGCAAAGCAGGCGTTTCAACCACTTCCTGTTTTGCCGGTTCTTCTACCGGAGGCTCAGGTTCATTCGGCAGAACTGCTGTCGGGTCGGCTTCTTTTTGAGCCAACACAGGTTCTGAGGCTTCCAATTCCTGTTTAGTAGCCAGAATATCTTTTTTACAAGCTTCTGCCATTCGCTGGTATTGGTCGAGGAGGACTGACAAATGGCTTAATTCATCTTGCCGCTCTACCAAACGGGCGTTCATCTGCCGAATCTGTTCGCTTTCTATTTCCTTTATACCTTCTAAAATAGAATAAGCACAACTGCTCGACTTCGAAAGCAATTGAACACCCGGAACTTCTTCTGTCAACAGCTTCCCGATCAGACTTTCCAATTCCTGTACATCGGCAAGCAATTGATTTAATTTTTCCCTATATACCATTTTATTCAACAAAACCTATTAATATCGCAAAAATATGTATTTCCACGGAATAAATAGACAAGAAGTCCCTAATAAATCTTTTTTCTTATACATTTCTCTTTCCCGCAAGCCCACTACTTTCCTTACCCATGTATATTTCTTTCAGAGCCCCTTTTCTATTGTTTCAAATCCGGTGAGATATTCTTTAATCCACGCCGCGGATTACTTAGTTCACGTCGTGGATTACTTAGTTCACGCCGTGGATTAAGTAGTTCGCGCCGTGAACTAAAGAATTTATCATAACAGCTAAAAATTTCACAGATTACTATTCCACAAAATCATCCGGCAAATTGACCAAATACAAACGCTCCGTAGCACGCGTTATAGCCGTGTACAACCAACGATAAAAATCTTCTCCCAGCATTTCTTCGGTTATGTACCCTATATCCAAAAACACCGACTTCCATTGTCCGCCTTGTGCCTTATGACAAGTAACGGCATAAGCATACTTTACTTGCAACACATTATAATGCGGATCAACCTTCATCTTTTTTATCTTTCCGGCTTTGGTAGAAATATCCGCATAATCTTCCAACACCGTATAAAACAATTTATCGTTCATTTCGCTGGAAAGGGCAGGCGTTTCACTTTGCAGCGTATCCAAAAGTATTTTTGTTTCTAATTCCAAGTCGTAATCCTGAAAACGAACCAAGACATCCGCAAAACGGAAACCATACATTTCATACGTCCGCCGGACTCTGATCACCTCCACGATCTCACCATTGGCAATAAAATCCATTTCTTTCATGCCACTGGTCCAAAAATAATTATTCTTCGAAACCATCAGCCGGTCGCCCGATGACAATTCTTCTTCCCGGAACAAGATCCGGTTTCTTATACCATTATTATATATAACAGCTCTTTTATTCGAACGCGTAATGATCATAGTCTCTTCCATTCCCCAGCGACCATAAGCAGAACCGATTTCTTCAATCAGATCCTCACCGCTTACCCGACGGAAATCCTGAAAACCATCCAACTTTAATTTAGGAAATATTTCCACCATGTTATTCCGTAAAGCTTCCCGCAAACGAGTTGCATTCAATAAAATACCAGAATCTTCCTGCTGACGAACGACCTGAGTCATTACGACAGTCGAGACATCCAGATTATATCCCCGCAATACATCCGGATTCAATGCCGGACTCTCGGTCTGCATTACCGGAGGAAGCTGTGCTTCGTCGCCCATCAGGATCATCCGGCAATTCTCTCCGGAATAAACAAAGTGAATCAAATCATCCAAAAGGCGTCCAGATCCAAAAATATATGAATCTACCCCATCATTTGTTATCATAGATGCTTCATCTACAATAAAAATTGTATCTTTGTAGAAATTTGGTGCAGGAAGGAATCCGACCGGCTCATTGGAGAATGCTTTTTGCCGGTAGATTCGTTTATGAATGGTATAAGCTTTCTGCCCGGCATAGTTGGAGAATACTTTGGCAGCGCGGCCAGTAGGTGCAAGCAACATGGTCTTTTGTTTCAACTCATTCAATGTTTTCACTAAAGCACCTATCAACGAGGTCTTGCCTGTTCCAGCATATCCTTTCAAGAGCAACAGGGAATCCGGTTCTGTCGAGAGGAGAAAGTCGGCAATCGTTTCGAGTGCGGCACGCTGGTCGGAGGTCGGATTATACGGGAAATTATGGCTAATTTGCCCTTTTAAGAAACTATTTATCATTTTATCGTAATAATTTTCGCGATAAAGGTAGTGTATTAAATATTCTTTTTTAAATTTGCCGAACGAAATAAATACAAAAATTATATAAACCATGAAAGTTGCATTGAAGATTTTATTGGTAGCCGCAGTAGTAGTGCTGGCTTACATGTGTTACAAGAGTATCACAGGTCCGATCGAGTTTAACACGGAAAAAGAGTTACGCGACAAAGCAATTATCGCAAGATTGATCGACATCCGTAAAGCTCAGATCGAGTATAAGAATGTGTATAAAACACATGCTGGGAACTTCGATGACTTGGGCAAATTCCTGAAAACAGCTAAATTGCCTCTTGTCATAAAGGAAGGTGTCTTGACAGATGAACAGCTGGAAAAAGGTATGACTGAAAAGAAAGCTGTTGCATTGATTGAGAAAGCAAAGAAAACTGGTAACTGGAACGAAGTAGAAAAAGAAGGTTTGAAAGGTTTCAAACGTGATACTGCTTGGGTTTTGGCGAAAGATACTTTGCTGGGTAAGGATTATGACGTAGACGGTATGCGTTACGTTCCAGGTGTTCCGGGTGAAAAGATTGAATTCCACATGGATACAGCTACTTTGAAATCTGGTTCTGGTTACGAAATCAAAGTATTCGTTTGCGAAGTTCCGTTCGATTCTTATTTGCGCGGAATGGATCCTCAGTTGGAATACAACTTGAAAGACAAAGCTGTTAAACAGAACAAGTATCCGGGATTGCGTGTTGGTTCTTTGGAAGAAATCAACAACAATGCAGGTAACTGGGAATAATCAGTTATGTTTTTATGGCGGTTTTAATTCCGGAGTTATTATCGAAAGAATCTGAGAATTATATAGTGTCCATCCGGCTTATGCCGGATGGACTTTCTTTTTCTGGATACAATCCTCGTATTAAAGGTAGTTTCTTTATCCATGAAGAGAAGTGGAATTCACATGATTCGTACCTGAAGCAGGTAGAAGATTTCTTCTTCGCACACGATTTTCTGTCGTGTACATTCAAACGTTTTTATGTCGTTCAGGCTCACTCTGATTATACATTAGTACCTCTTTCGCTTTTCCTGGAGAAAAAGGCAGATGAGTTATACGCATTCACATTCGGACCAGCTGCAGAAAGACAGGTACTATATCAGTCTTTGAAAGATGACAACCAGGTACTCCTTTACAGCATGATGCCGGAAGCGTACACCTTTTGCACACGATCACTCGTGACCCCGATCTTCGTACATACGCAAAGTGCCGTATTTACCTTCTGGAAACAAAGGAGTCTGGCAATGGCATTCCAGGTGATGTTCCTCTCGCTGAGCGCTGATCGCCTGACGATTGCCTGTTACAGACAAGGACAGTTGCTGTTCACCAACTATTTTCAGGTAACAGCATACAAAGAAATCCTTTACTATACCTTATATATATGGAAACAACAGCAGTTTGATGTGCAGAAAGACCAGTTATATCTTTCAGGCGAAGCCCAACAGACCAAAGAACTGAAAATGGCATTAACCGCCTATATCCAGCACGTTGACATGCTTGATTATCCATCCGAAGTTTATTTAATGGGTACAGAAATACTTCGTACTCCAATTGATTTAATTGCTTTATCGTTATGCGAATTATAAGTGGAATATATGGCAAACGCCGCTTCGACGTCCCGTCGTCGTTCAGTGCTCGTCCGACAACTGACTTTGCCAAAGAAAATTTATTCAATGTCCTGTCAAATCTGATGGACTTCGAAGATCTGGAAGCACTTGACTTGTTTGCCGGAACCGGAAGCATCTCGTTTGAATTATTGTCAAGAGGCTGTCGTCGGGTTACTTCTGTCGAAAAGAATAATGCACATGCATCTTTTATCGCCAAAGTAGGAAAAGAACTGAAAACAAACGACCTCAATCTAATCCGCGGTGATGTATTCCGTTTTCTTCATACCGCTGCACCACAAAGCTTTGATTTCATATTTGCTGATCCTCCATACGCGCTAAAAGAATTACCGGAAGTGCCAACGTGTATCTTTGAACGTGATTTATTACGCCCCGACGGTATCTTTGTCATGGAACATCCAGCCAATTATGATTTCTCACAGCTCCCATACTTCGACCAGCATCGAGTGTATGGCTCAGTCAACTTCAGTATTTTCCGTAAAGAAGAAGGATGATGCTTTCCCTCAACCTGAAGGGAACATCACCCTTAACTCTAAGGGAAGTTCTCACTACGTCCGAAGGGTAGGTTTCCCTTAGACCGAAGGGAAGATATCATTACAACAAAGGAGAGAAAAGCCGCATGAAGGACTCAGAAAAACGTTTGCTCAAAGGCCGTTTCAGCCAAATGGAAGGCGTAATATGCAGACATTGCTCGACATCATACATGAAAATCCGCCGCATTTCCATGGCAAATTCACGCTGATAAACAAAAGCATTGATCTCAAAATTGTGTTCCAGACTTCGAAAATCCATATTGGCAGAACCAATACATGCCACTGCATCATCACTCACAATCAATTTGGCATGTAGAAAACCGGGTTGATAAAAGTAAATCTTAACGCCTGCGCGTATCATTTCGGCTAAGAAAGAACGAGTTGCCAAATGAGCCATCCGCGTATCCGAACGTTCTGGTATCATAATCCGTACATCAACTCCACTACGGGCTGCCACCTGTAAAGCCTGGCTTAATCCTTCGGTCGGCAAAAAGTAAGGTGTTTGGATATATACATATTTCCGGGCATTGGCTATCAAATAAATTTCAGCTTGCGCCAATACTCGCCAAGGACCAACCGGACCACTTGTTATCACCTGCATGATATTATCAGAGAGAACTTCCGATTTTGGGAAATAACGTTTATCCGAAATAATCTGCTTACTGACCACATACCAATCCAACAAGAAAGCAGATTGCAGACTTTGTACGCCTTTTCCTTCAATCCGGAAATGCAGATCATGCCAAACACCCCATGAAACACCTTTGATATACCGATCCGCAACATTCATACCGCCCATATATCCGATTTTCCCATCAATAACAACTACCTTACGGTGATTTCGGTAATTCACCTTACTCGTCAACACCGGGAAAACTACTTTCAGGAAAGCATATACTTCAATACCTTCTTTCTCCATCTCGTGGAAAAAACGATTCTTGGCTTTCCAACTACCTACATCATCGTAAAGGATTCGAACCTCAACTCCTTCACGGGCTTTCTGTACCAATAAATCTTTCAACTGAGTGCCTATTTCATCATCGCTGAAAATATAGTACTGGACATGAACATGATATTTTGCCCGACGAATGTCATCAAACAAAGCACGAAACTTATCTTTCCCATTGGTAAAAACTCGGATATCGCTTCCATATAATAACGGAGAAGTACGGGAGCGGTTTAATAACTTCGTTAATCCTTTATATTGCTCCGGGACTGAGCATGCATCGTGAGGTATTTTCCCAGTTCGTGGCTGTTTGATAATTCGTTTATAGGTTTTACGTGAAATAATTCGCTGCTTTCGGTTATCCTGACCAAAAAAGAAATAAAATAAAATTCCAACACCTGGAGCCAACAGCAAAACGACAACCCACGGAATCGTCTTCAACGGATTTCTATTCTCTGCAATGATAACTACTATCAGCCCGATAATCGTTATCGAATACAGCAGAATAAATATAGTACTCAATAATATTTCCCAAAACGAAGCATCCTGCATAAAAACTCTCCTTAAAACTCCGAAAGGTAAATAAAAAAATCGGAAACCCCAATTAATATGGAGGTTTCCGATTCTTACCTTTCGTATTTAGAAACGAGGTGGTGGCGGAGGTCCCATTCTTCCCGAACGTGGTCCACCGTGCGGACCTCTCATATCCTTAGCGCTGGCTCCACCTTTAAATATACTGAAACGATAGATAAAGTGGAACATAAAGTAACTGTTCAAAGTATTGTATTCCGAGTCACTAATGCTACTAGCTGTTACTGTTCGTGAAATATTACTCCGCTGTTGCAAGATATCATAAATCTTAAAGCGCAACGTACCCTGATTATTCTTCAGGAATGATTTGGATACAGATGCATTCCATAAAATCTCATTCTGTTCGAAACCTTCAGCATAACCCGAATTGGCAGACCAATTAATATCACTTTCAATCTTGAAATCCCAAGGCAAATAGATTGTTGTATTTCCTCCCACACCATAATTGAAAGTATTCATATCGGTTTGTCCCTGCAATGAATTACGCGTAGAATTATAACGAAAGTTACCATTCAAGCCCAAATCTAAATAAGTTGAACGGAAATCAATTCCAGCCCTTTCCATTACCGACAGCGTCTTACTCTTATTCTTTTCGCCATTAATAAAGCTGTTGGTGTTTCCATACGAAGCCATACTCATGGTATTGATAGAAAACTTCTTGTTCTTCAACGGAGTATTCACGATTACCCGACCATTAAAACTATAATTACCATCAACATTTTCATAAGTAGTAACACGTCCACCTGTTGTTCCGTCAAACACCGTCTTACTAACAATATCATTCAGCGTATAACTACCATTTAACATAGCTATAATAGCCCGTTGTTTTTCCGGCATGAACTGCCCAAAATCAACCCGCATACTATTCGTATATTTGGGTCTCAGATCCGGATTACCTGTTACGATATTTAACGGATCCGAAATATCTACTACCGGTTGTAATTGAGTCATAGAAGGCTGTGTTGTCCGCCCATCATAACGAATACGCAAATTTGTCTGCTTATTAAAGCGATAGTTAAACCGGACCATCGGAGAAAAATTCACAACCTTCCGACTTAAGTCTGACAAAACCGTATCACCGATAAAATTCTCACTCCGTGAATAAGAAGGGTCCACATTGAAACCAATCGTATAATTATATTTCTCCCGTTGAGATTTGAAGCTAATACTTGCCCGCTGATTGATATAGCTGTTCCGATAATTCTTACTGTAAGCTGTATCCAACACATTATATTCGCCAGTTTCAGCATCCGGTGTATAAGCATTCTTCAACGATTCCTGCTGCTGCTGAGAGAAACTATAAGTCGCTTGCAGGAAATTATTATTACCCAGCGGTTCTACCCATGATACATAAGCCCGATAATTATAACTCTTATTATCGTAGCGAATATGTTGATCAACCAATTCACTTCGTTGTTCTTGTAAATAATCGGTATTTGAATAATTGACTTCATCCGTATAAGAATCATTCAGTCCTCCTGATAAAGAGAAACTCAAGACACGGCCTTCGCTATTCAACTTACGACTAAATTCCAAACGTCCGCTTAAGTTGTAACCAGCTCCATCCGAAAATACATCTGAATTACTTGTATTCAGTGTATCACTATTCAGCCGTGTACTTGTATTCTTAATTTCTGAAGAATGACTCTTACTATATCCGAAATCAGGAGTAAAGAAAATTTGCGTAAGCGTATCAGGTCTCCAGTCTAATCTAAAATTAAAACCCGCATTATCACTCACACTATTACTTATCGTATGATTACTGGCATAAGAAATACTATCGCCCGGAAGAAATGTCTGTTCATTACTTTTCTTCTCTGCATCGTTATCTGAATGAGAGTAGCGAGTATTACCGCCTAACGTAATCTTCTTATTAAATTCCTTACCAAAGTTCAATCCAGCATTTCCAGAAGACGTAATACCTGTTCCGGCACTACCACGCATTCCTCCTCGCATACCCGAGAACATAGTGGATGCCAAATCGGAAAAGCCCATATTGTTTGTATTATTCAAACCTCCCATAAAGGTCAACTGATCATTATTGTAGAAACGATTGACCATCGCATTTCCTTCATATCGGTCTTTGCTACCATAACCGGCATAAGCATTCCCGAACCAACCTTGCTTCATGCCTGGTTTCACTGTCAAGTTTAATACTGTTTCTTCCTCACCATCATCGAAACCAGTCATCTTAGCCATATCGCTTTTCTTATCCAGTACCTGAACTTTATCAATCATTTTGGCAGGCAAATTCTTAGAGGCAATTTTAGGATCATCAGAGAAGAATTCCTTACCATCAACCATAATCTTCTTGATTTCCTTACCGTTGACTGTAACCTTTCCTTCGCTATCAACTTCAACACCCGGCATTTTCTTTAGTAAATCTTCCAATACAGAACCTTCTGTCACTTTATATGAATCAGCATTGTACTCGGTTGTATCATTTCGAACTACAACTTCAGGCGCTTTACCCGTAATAACAGCTACTTGTAAACGAACACTACCATCAGTCATTTCCAAAGTTCCCAAGCGAACCGGAGCCGTACCTGCTACAGAAATATTCTTATACAACGGGTCAAAACCAATATAAGTCACATTTAGAATATAATTTCCTTTCCGTACATTTTTCAATGCAAAAGAGCCGTCGGTATTACTCGCTACACCTCGTACCATACTACTATCTTTCACATTCAACAACCGAACAGAAGCCTGCTCGATCGGTAATTGTGTTTCCTTCTCCTGAACCTTTCCCGTTACTTCAACACCACGTTGCTGAGCCATTACCGGACTAACCAACAACATCAATAGAACCAGTAGTCTTATCCCTGTTTTCATCTGCTCTGATAATTATTAGAATTGCGAATCATTTCCTTTCGTCTTATTAGTAAGTTTGAATGAATAGACTTAACCAATCCGTAATTGTTTAAAGTACGATTTTAGAATTTCCAAAAATTAACTTTTAGATATATAAAAAACGGATTCCGACTTTCCTCATCAGGTGTCGGAATCCGTTTAACTGATTCGTATGTATTTTCTTTGTTATTTACAAGCCCAATTCTACTTGGAAGCGGAATTGCCAACGATTATAAGTGGGATCAACAGGATTTAATTGATGGTTATAAGAGGCATCTGCCTGTATCTTTAAGCTATGACCTATCAGATATCGTGTAACAGCCAAAGTTGTCTGATTATAATTTTCATAACCTACAATCTTCTGTACTTGCTCTTCCGGGAAAAGTGTAGAATTACGTACAGCTACTTCCCAATTTTCCGGGAACAAATAACTGGCCTGAACATTCAATCCGTTTCCAGTATAAATACAAGTTTCCGGATCTGTCGTAAAGAGAGGTTCACTACACTTACGCCCCATGAAGTCTGTATAAAAAGCGAAACCATTATACTTCAAGATAAAATCGACGAAGTAACTATTCAAATCTCTCAACTCATTATTTGGAATATAGGCTCCGTTCTGTCCTTGTAAACGATTGGTCTTGTTATTAAATGAATAAGCACCAGCCAACAACACCTTCACATGCTCTTCCCGCTCGAAGTCTCCTTCAGCAATATCTCCCAAAGACTTGAAACGACCGAAGGGGAAAAGTTCGACACGACCTGTATAAGCCAATCCTCCTTGACTACTCGTACTCCAGTTACGACCTTCACCTAAGGTGATTGATCCTTTCAAGGCAACATTGAAATCACCAACTACCGGTTTATAATACTCCGCAAAGAAACCGAAGTCTCGATCAAGATTAAATTCAGAATTGACGATACTACGATCTACAAACTGAAGAGCACTGGAAGAATTGACACGAGCACGATTAGCCTTGATCTTAGTCTGACCGAAACCGATACTGAAATCGTGGGTAGGCATATAATACACCATAGCATCACGCACAATATTCACATTTCCATTCGGCAAATCTTTAGAATCATAAGGAGTGAATCCCAATTGGATCGAATAAAGTAATTTCGGAGAGAATATATAACCATCAAAGCGTAAACGCAAACGTTTCACACGTGCCTCGGCTTCGGAATACGAAAAGTCATCATTCAAAGACACCGATGCCATGTTCTGCATACGGAAACGCATCGTCATCTTATATCGCTTATCTGCCGGTTCAAAAGAGATACCTTTTCCGACTTCGATGTTCGGCATATTCCGAATCTTGTTTAGGAGTTCTTCGGAAGGTTCTTCCACTTTGGCCAATGAGTCAACAAATGACGAAAACGACTTGGCTGGCTTTTCTTGTGCCTGCAAACCCAGACTAACAACCAGCAAACTAAATACAATTAGAATATTTCTGATTTTCATGAAGTTGAATTTTGTGCAAAGATAGCTTAACTTCTGTTACATTTCAGAAACATCCATATTACATTCCTGTTACATCGTCTTTTCTTATTGCTTTATATCCTTCAATTCTACCAATTTATTGACAATCGCATAGATCGTCAAACCACTGGGACTATGAATTTGCAATTTGCGGGCAATGTTTCGCCGATGCGTAATGACCGTGTGAGCCGAAAGGAAGAGCTTGTCGGCTATTTCACGATTGGTCATTCCTTTCACCACACAGATGACAATCTCTTTTTCCCGCGCACTCAGGCTTTGCTGTTCTTCTCCATTCTCAACGGAACCATCATCACCGGAAGCAGCAATCAGTCGCTCTAGTTTCTCCCGGATTTGTTCAGGCGTATCATACAAGCTGATTTGTTCATCGAACATCCGCAAGAGAGACATCGGACAAAGAGATGTCATTAAAGCTATGATTTTCATCTCAGCCTGGGCTGATTCTTCTCTCAGACGATGGAACGAGTGGTGCAACAATAACTGTGGACAGGCGATTAAAACATCCGGCTTATGGATACGAAGCGATTCAAGTAATGATTCTACCTCCAGTATTTCAACGACTGTGATTTGCATTCCGGATAGTTTCCGCAACAACGTACCTAACCCAGTACGAACCATCACCGAGGGTTCTACAATCGCTATCTTCAAACTTAGTTTCATACCATTCGGAATTACCGATTTAACACCTTATTTTCATACCAAACGATAGAAGGAACGAATAAGTTGTCTTCCACCAAAGAGTGAGAAACCAGATCTTCCTCGGTTGTAAAGAGGTCAAACAATACACTATTCAGCAAATGTCCTCCCTCACCGGGATAATACTTGATCAGAATATTTTTCAGGTCAGACAGCTTCTGATCGATCTGTTCATGACGTTTCCGAAAGATTGAGATGTTATACTTGTCACTTGCCTTTCCATTCAGTAAATCTCGTACATACGGAAAGACAACCTTTTCCTCATACGTCATGTGCTTGTTCACCTCCTCTGCATATTCATCAAAGAAGCGCCGGATAACGAATGCCACGTCTTTCGGACAAGTACTGATCGCCTCATTGAGTTTGCGCCGCATATTCGGCAGACGGAATGCCAGGAAATAATCGTGCGCATTATGCAGATAACGAATCAACGTCTCCAACGACAAGGCACTGCTAACCTCATCCGTTAAACCTTGCACCTCGCCCGTCAGGAAATTTACTACCGTCAGGAAGGTATTCGCATCTACACCATTTTGCCGGCATACCTCACCGATACTCTTTTCACCAAAGCCCAATGCGATTCCGAAGCGGCTCATCACCAACACCATCGGATAGTTCTCGCAAATCAAGTCGCTCATCTTATCTGTTTCTCTGTAAAGCCCTTTTTTATACATAGCTATATCTAATCGTATGGGTAATTGTGTTTCCAAAGATACGTCTTTTTGTTCCATAAGCAGTCTCTTTTAGTGACTAAAATTGTATTTATTAGAATACCTGATGTATATATAATATTCCAAAACTAAGTTTTAGATATATGTCTATACACAACAGGAATAATTGATAGAACTAAAAAGGAGCATAAATCTCGTTCGATACAGGAATAACAGCGATACACTCCGTTTCACAAAGCCAACCCGGTCGGCACACAGGTGCATGGACAAGTAAGCAAGGCAGACCAGGATATTCTTCAGCAAGAAAATCAGATACCACTTGGTAATCCGCCGGATCACGCAGATAGACAATAGCCTGCATCACATCTTTCCATGTTGCTCCAGCCTCAGCCAGTAAAACCTCAACATTCTCCATCATACGTTTTGCCTGGTTTATTATATCTCCCGGAGCAACAATTTCTCCCCGATTATCAATACTGGCGGTACCTGAAATAAAAATCTGCTTCCGGTCACCATAGGTCACAGTTGTCCCTCTCTCAAATGTCACACCATATTCATAGGTAGGATTCAGATGTGACGGAGCATAAAGGAATTGTATTTGATCTGGTAAAAGCCCCTGTATTGCATAAGTATCCATTGTAACCAAAACAGAAGGATCAGCAGAACGCCCTTCGATACCAGTACTTGCTATATAATGTGTTTCTTCTGTCAGATTCTGTGTTAGAAACACTTCTTTCCGAGCTTTTACCACGCCTGCATAATTTACATCTACATTCTGTACAAAGAACCATGTACGAATACAGTCTTTGGCCAATGTACAACCTTTAGCCATCAGCTGCATCACATAGTCGTTAAGTAAAAGCCGCGTTTGGTATTCAGCATTTGAAGCCTTATTATAAGCTCCTGCTGTCCACATATGTGTATATTCTCCCCTTCGAGCCAATACCATCCCATTCATTTCTGTTGTGACGGAAGTATTGGTCACCAACCATGCCCATAATGCGACCTTTGTTCCATTCAGCGGTGCTTGTTGCAGTATTGATAACGCACATTGCGTCTGTTCACATTCCCAAGCCATTACCCAATCTGTCTGATTGGCGGCATCGCTTAAGAAATACCGGCGGAAGACGGCTACAGCACCATCTTGCAGTTCATTTTCAAGGCAACAAGCATAAGCCTGTTGAAGAGATTGAAACTGTTCTACAAAAGACAGATGACAATTTGTAACAGATAGCAAAACATGATGCTCTGTCGTTCCGCCTTTCCCTGTAAAAGTAGAGATTTGTACCTCAACGGCACCCTCTAAATATGTTACTCTTTTCCATTCCATCCTATTCCTGTATTATTCATTGGCACCGTTGTCAATCCAGTCGTCAATCAACTGTAACGTATTTGCCGAAGTTATAATTTGCGTATGATCGTACCTCAACACATTTTCCCGAAGCATAACATGCAGAAAACTTTCCTGTGCATTTCCAGGATTTACCAGCAAAAGACTGTCTTTACTTTGGTCTGCCACTACGCCAACTAAGGCAGTATAACTTTTCCCTTCCGTCAGATATAAACCCGCGGCAGGTTCTGTACTACCACCATGGCAAGCGGTACAAGAACGATCAAATACATCCGACTGAATTACACCATACATACGGACATCGATTGTTCCCATATCAAGATGTAACGTATCTGACGTTTCTTCATAATCAACTGTATAGAAAGTGGCGATCCGCTTACGTAACTTATTGATAGCACATACTTCTATATGTGTTACTTCTGCAGGTATTCCCTGAAGGCTCATCCGAACGCTTCCATCCTTTTCCGGCGTAATTCCTTGGGCTGTTTGGGCATATTCATTTGTCCCGGCAAAACCTGCCAAGACAATACTATAACCACCAGGCCAAGAATCAACACCTTGCAAATATCCAGTCAAGTTCACCGTTCCTCCTTCACGCTCGGTAGAAATATGTTCCTCATAGATTTTCCCATCATCGCATGCCGGAGAAAACAGCATACTCATTCCGATACACACCGATAAGACAGTTTTCATATTCATAATCTATGACCTTCAGTTAGAATGTATATTGAAGCATAACCGTTCCGGAATGCATCGCCAAACCAAGATCATCATTGTCCCGGTCAATCTGCCGGTCATGGCCTGTACGACCGATAAACTGATACATGGCCTGCAACTTCAAGTTGCATCCCCGGAAGAAATAGTTGAAGCCTACTGCCGGCATATTCAAGAAACCATTTGTATCTAATCCGTTGCGGTTGAAGAAGTCGTAACGGGCAGTTGCTTGCAAACGGTCAAGTACGAAATACCCGCCCTGGACATATCCGCCCAGGTAGTGATACGTCTTATCTATCTTCTGCCGTTCCGTAAAACCGACTTGCATGTAATAAATCTCCGCTCCGAGATAGAGTCGGTTCTTCAACATGGCAAATTCAGCTCCGGCACGGAAATCGTTGGTGCTTTCGCTTTCACTCTCTACATTCAATGAAGACGAGAGGCCGAACAAGAGTTTGTCTTCTCGCAAGCGATTCGGATTTCCTTGCGTGGCGGGCATGATACCTTTAGGCATATACGTAATCCGCCCGGCATAGAGTAAAGACGGGATATGCCAGTCGTCGCTGAATGTCTTCGTAGCTGCATTCACCGAACTACCTGTCCCATTGAAGATACCTACTTCATAACCGAACTTCTTGTTCACTAAACCATGTACCTCGACACCCAAATCGAATCCGGTTCCGATATTGGGTGTCACAGCATTCAAGGAATAAGGTAGAATCACTGATGAAGTCAACGATACCGGTAACGTAGGCATCAGGGTTTCTCCCAATGTAGTCAGATAGGCATGGGTAAAAGGCGTCTTGAATTTCCCCACACGAAAGGCTAAACTCTCCTTCACCTCGTAGTCGAACCAGGCTTGTTGAAGGATATTCCCGCCACTGCCAGCCGCGTTGATTGACAGGTTGAATGTCACCCGATTGAAAGCCTTTCCCGTAAATCCCAAAATAGCATACGGAATGGCAAATCCCGTGTTATGAATGTTATCCTGGTTATAGGCAGGATCCAAACCTTCATCGTCATAATAGTTCACACTAGCACTTGTCTGTACCAAAAGGTAAGGTTTAAATACAAAATCCCCTTTTTTCGTGGCGATGGAAAAACCTTCTTTCCCCGCCAAAGATACAACTCCATTCTCGGTATCTTCTTCATATTGGGCGAAAGCGCCCAGTGGCCACAACAAGCAGGCCGCAATCAATATCAATAGCTGTTTCATTTTTATAGTCATAAGATGTGTATGTTTATAAAGAGTTCAGGAAAGTAATGACAGCATCCCGTTCTTCCTTTGTCATCCGTTTGAATAAATTCTTAGAGGCTTCCCCTTCGCCTCCATGCCACATGATCGCTTCAATCAGGTTACGTGCACGTCCGTCGTGCAGGAAATACGTATGACCATTCACCTTCTCTTGTAAACCGATTCCCCACAAAGGAGTGGTACGCCATTCATTTCCCTGAGCCATTCCACTGGTATAATTATCATTCAGTCCGACTCCCATGATTTCTGATCCCATGTCATGCAGTAAATAATCCGAATACGGATGAATGGTCTGTCCGCCCAACCAGGACAAACGCGTCCCGTTTAGTAAGACAGATCCTTCCGGTCGTGTATGTAAAGTCGGTACATGACACAGATGACATTTCGCCTCATAGAACTTCTGTTCTCCCAAGATCACCTGCGGATCGTCCACATTCCGGCGAGCCGGGACACCCAGACTTTGCATATATAAGTCCACATCTTCCATGTCTTCCGTCGAGATGTCGAGCTGGTCATACGAAAGTCCCATCATACTTCCCTGATTGATTTGAATCTGACCTTCACATATTTCTTCCGGATAACGGCTGTTCGTAACACCCATATCACTCGAAAACCCCAGTTCGACAGTCAAGTCGAGGTGTTGCGCCTTATTACCCGAAAGCCCGACACCCGTAACACCTTTCTCCGTGATATAGTTTACTCGCCCGCTAATTCCGTATTCCGGATAATTACTTTTGGCAGCCAATGCGATGATTTCATTTCGGTCGATGGCCATCATCTGTCCCATTCCCACATGGCGCAACGGAATACGTACTGTGCAGAATAAATCCTCCGGCGCAATGCTGTCTTTATACCATTCACGAATGCTGTATGTAGGCTTGCATAATTCATAAGTTTCTCCATCCGGGAAAGAGAAAGTCTCATACTCATATTTCACCGAAAGTTTTCCTTCCGCTTCTACACCATAAATAGCCTGGTCATGTAACACACGTCCGTAATCTCGGAAGAAAGCACCGTTCCGACGAGTAATATATACTAACATGGATGAGAAACCATAATTTCCCGAACCTCCGTTTTCCCACAGTGTAGGTTTAGTCCGTCCGGCATTCCGATGGCAACTACCACAAGAATATCCGGCATAGACAGGACCAAGTCCGCCTCCGTCTTCATTTCCACTGGTACGAACATCATCATACAAGCCATCACCATTATTAAACCGACTTGCGTTTGCACCCGAAACCCAATCGGCCTCCGTATCATACGCTACCGAAGAATTGAGAAAGATCGTAGAAGTTCCTGCCGACAGAGCATATCCATTAGGCACAACCACCTTGTCCATATCCATTTTGTCATCTTCCTCACACGCCATGCAAGAGAACAGAAACAACAGAGTGGCTGATAATTGATACAATCGTTTCATTTCTATTTCTATTGGATTATTTCTTCATTCGTTACAGATCATCAGACTTCTGTAATATCCGGAGAACCTTGAAGCGATTCCAAGATTGAATATCCTGGGCTTCAAGGTTATTTTCTCTATAACTCCGATGTTATTTTGCTGTATCTACCGTTCGAGGCTGACCATCTTTAAACAGCAGATATTCCAACGTATGGTATCCGCGTACACTTTGGGCAGCACCAATGGCTTCATCCTCTTCATTGAAATTACCGCTCCACTGCATATCATTCCAGTTTTGTGATTTTAATACCTGCACGATACCAGCCTGATCCAAAGGCCAACTATCCATGTTTGGATCCAATCCTTTATTGGCAACCGGACCAATCAGGAAGGCTTCGCTCTTTTCCCAAGGCTCACGGGCATTGATCCAGGCACTACATGCCGCTTCAAATGCTTCGTTGCTCGGATGTGTACGGAAGTTATTTACCGATTCCAACAGAGCCGTATTCTTTTCTTTCAGTTCTTTATAGGTAGGAAGGACAACCGCATCTACAAACTGTTCTGCCACTGCATCCAACTGAGCATCATACTTGGAATCACTTAACTCGTTTGTTACAAATGGCAGCAATTCATTCTTCAGGGCACTCGCCAACTCCATACATTTATCCATAGCAGCAACCGATTCTTTACTGTCGATGCTATTACGGAAAGGTTGCGGAATCGCCTGAATAGCCTTGGCAGATTCGAAGATCAAAGTTTTGATCTTCTCATCCAGTTCCGTATTTACTGAAGCAATTAATCGGGACAGTGATTTCTCTGCTATATCACCAGCATCATCAAAATCTGCATAAGAAGCAAATGCATTCAGATTCCCGTCGACTTTATCCACATCATTATCATCAATACGTCCGTAGTATGTATTACGAATAGAGAAGATATTATTCGTATAGTCATCACGTGAATGCCAGCTATACCATGATTCCACAGCATAAAGTCCGCCTTCCTTATCTCCACTGGTATATTTTTCCCAAGGATCTTTTATCTTGGCATCACCTACCTCGTTAGCGATATTCCACATACCGCCTTCTACCATTTCCTGAATACAAGCCAATGCACTGCTGTATGCACCACTTGTCTGATCTTTGAAGATCGTTGCATACGGACCTTTACCATCATAGTCTTCTGTCCAATACTTATATAAGTCTGAGGCATCCTGATTCAACAACATACCTACATTATACATATAGTTTCCCCAGGCATCTGCATTTTCAGCCGTATAATCCAAGTTTGTCGGATCATCTTTTCCATCTGGATCCGGTTTCGGATCATCTGATTCAGAACAAGCACTCATTGAAAAAGCCATCATCAAAGCCATGACTCCACCGTAAAAGAAATTCTTTCTTTTCATTTCGTTTTCTGTATTAAAGGGTTTATACTTATTTATTCAAGAACCAGGCGATATAAGCTACGCCCAAGCTAAATTCATTTTCACTGTTGTACTTACCGCCACCTATACGGCGTGTTGTATAATCGGCTTTTACCACCAGATTGGGTAAAGCATACCAGTTGGCACCGGCCGCCCACATACTGACTTTATTACGTAGTTCTGCCGTATGCGGACTCAAGACTTCTTCCTGCGGATTATAGTATTCATACCGGACAAACGGATAAATCACTGGGACGCGTGTATTATCCCGGCAAAGAGAACGCAAATTGAAACCCACTTCACCGCCATAGCTTACTGCATTCTTGGCAATCGGTGTTACCCGGCTATAAGGAGAAAGGCCTGACAATTTACCATTGGCATTACTCAGCTCCACCGTATTTCCCAAGTTTCCATAGATCATATTGGCCCGCGCTGTCAGATATTTATTTTTGTATTGTACATCAGCTGTATAAATTCGTAATGGGATATTACCGATAGATTTATAAGTTGCTGTCTTATCTGAATTAGCTCCTGTATTGTGACAATAGTAGAACGAACCTCCCAGTTTTAATCCGGGAACACCCAAATAATTCAAACGGGCCACATAAGCTGGAGAAGTAAAATTATCGGTCTCAAAAATGCCCTGTTTTCCACTGGCAACCCATGTATTTCGGTCAAAGCCATTGGCATTCAATCCGGCAACGACTTGAAACTGATAATTAAAACGGGCATACTTCCTACCAAACGTACCAAACACCTCGATACCGTTTTCGTGCCAGGTTGAAGGCAGAATCGTTGTTTCCCCTTCCGGGCGTGAAGTTCCGAAGAAGTTGATGGGCTCATGATGTTCGTTGGTCAAACCAACCGGTACAATCAAATGTCCAGCTCGCACATTAAAGGCAGGATGAATCAGACGGGTGATATGAAATTGCTCCAAAGCTACCTCTCCCCCTTTTTCCACTTCTGTTTCGTATTCGCCATTCTCTGTATTCTCCAGTTCATAAGCAGAACCTGTTCCTCCGGCTTCAAACTCAATCTCTGCACCTAATATCCATTTGGAATTGAACTTATAATCGAAAGCCAGGACAAAGCGAGGAATAGAAATGGAGTTACGATGTGTCTTTTCATTTCCTTCCGGACGCGTATATCGGTTAATTCCATAATCCATAAAGTTGGCTAAGACTTCTCCGTAGCCGCCAAAACGGAACTTATCATATCCTTTGGCATAAATCTCGGCCGACTGTTCTGCTGCAGATTGCTCAGAAGTCGTTTCTTGAGCCATTAATGGACTAGCCGCACACAACGACAACACTAGAAAATTTGCTAATCTTTTCATTCTGTTTTTAAATTTTGCGCAAAAGTATAGGGCTATCGAAGGGGAATCAATCACAAGAATTAGGTATAAAGCCAAGCAGCTTACCGACCTCTAGGTATTTCTTGGGAACAAGCAGGTCAAATACCAACTGATGGGTACAGGAGTTAGACAAATACCACGCAATAGGTATTGACAAAGGCATTTCTCCTGAAACATATTTATATAAAAAAGACTGTAATGCAGCAAATACTCACTATCGGGTATACGAATATTCGTGTTTTACTCATAAATAGGTATTGATCAGCCTAAAAGAGGAAAGTATCTTTGCATTGTCAAAATGAACGTAACACTATTAGTATAATCGCTAAAAAACCAAAGCCATATCGCTAATTTTATGTAAGCATATAAGATGATGTAAGTATTGGAAAGTTTTTATTGGTTATTTCCGATAACATGAAAGCCTCGCTGGGAAGTGAGGCTTTTGTGCGTTTTCAGACTTCTTTCCTCTTATGTAACTGCAGAATTTCTGTTGTTCACCACCATCCGAATCCTCGTCTCTTTCATCGCATCCAGGCAGTTTTTACTTTTGCTTCCGATAATAGTAAAAAGAAAATAGCTATGAAATCCATTGGTATGCTGATAGGTTTATCGTTTGTTTTTACAAGCTGTATCCAGGCCCGGCCAGCTTATGCTGATCACTCCCGACATCCGGTAGTCGTTACCCATATCGATCATTCACCCGACCAACGACACCGGAAGAAAGTAAAAGTAAAAAAGATTGTGATCGGAACGCGAGTCAAGGCACGCCCGGTTAATTGCATCGTTATCCGGCATAATCAAATCGCCTTGCTCTACGCTGCTGGCGTATTTTACCGGCAGATTAATGATGGCGAGTACGAAGTGATCAGACCCGAAATAGGCATGGTCGTACCCGAACTTCCGGCGTATGACGTCGAGCAAGTTAAAATAAAAGGAAAAACTCTTTTCCTATATGATGGTACGCTATACAAACAGATACCGACAACTAACGGAATTCAATATGAAGTATATGGATTTATTGACGAATAATCATCTTAATTAAAATAAAAGCGAATATGAAAAAAGTATTATTTCTGGCACTTATTCTCGTAGCCAGCCTGCAACAGGCAGATGCTCAACGTCGTGGAGGAAAAGGGAATACAACACCCGAACAACGGGTTGAACAACGTATGACGAAACTCAGCGAGGAACTGAATTTAAATGACGAGCAAAAAGAAAAGATCAAGGCGCTGTATCTTGAATTCTTTCAAACCAAAATGGAAAGGGAAGAACGGAAAAGTAAAATGGAAGAGTTGAACAAACAGATTGAATCTGTTCTGACCGACGAACAGCAAACCAAATTCAAAGAACTTTCTACCCGAAAGAAGTAAAAACACGTATACTGTTTTGTACAAACCCTATTTTTTAAAGTTCAAAACAGCCTGTAAATTCTTTAGTTCACGACGTGGATTACTTAGTTCACGGCGTGAACTAAGTAATCCACGCTGAGAACTAAGTAATCCACGGCGTGAACTAATAAATATCTGCTAAGAATTTATAGAATGGATAAGCACTCTTTTCAGAATAAATCCACCCCAAAACACAAATTAAACCGGCATAGAGAAAAAACATAAAACAAAGCTGCCACCGAATCAGTTATATAATAAATATCTGTAACTTTATTCCAAATGAAGAAAAGGCTTATATGAAAGCAAATTATATAATCGGTTTATTTGTCAGCTCTGCACTATTGTGCAGTAGTTGCAAGACCATGACTCCGCAGAACAAGCAAATGTTTGCCATGCAGACAGGAGGAATGATCGGAAGCGTATCGGGTTCTTTAGTAGGAGACCGTATCGGTGGCTGGGGAGGCTCATTAATTGGTTCCGTTGCAGGCGGAGTTGCCGGAAGTGCTTTAGGAGCTGCTGCCGCCAACCCGTATAAAACACAACCGCAACAAAGCAACGCACCGGAAGAAAGACACGAGCCCCAATTGGTTATCCGTGATATCCTGCTGACGGATGAAAACAAAAACGGGATTCTGGAAGCTGGCGAGCATGCGCATCTGACCTTTATCATCCAAAACAACAGCTCGAGAAATATCACGCAGATAACGCCCCAGTTGAAAGGGAAAAAGGAAGCCAAGCGAATCCGTAATTCGGAAACTATCTCTATTTCCCATATCAAACCAGGAGAAGAAATCCGGTATCGGGTCAATTTACTGGGAACATCTCAACTGAAAGAAGGAAAAGCCGTTTATCAGATCCGTCTGGAAGATAACCAAGGGCAGGATTTATATGAAGAGGATTTTTCTTTTCCGACAAATAAAAGGCTATAAAAACATAAAGGAGCTCTTTTCACAAAGAACTCCTCCACTCTCTTAACTAACTTAATGCTTGAAGTAGTATTACCTATAGGACTTCAAGTCTGAATTTTACTAAGGAAATGACTATTTATAATTCTATGGCGCAAATATAGGAATATTTTTCTATACGAGAAAAGTCCTATATATGCGCCATCTACTTATAAATCGTTAAAGATACTCAATGAAACTGCATTGTTACGCCATAAGTAACCTCATCCGAACATCTGGCGTACCCGTTCGATTCCGCGAACCAGTACATCCACTTCCTCACGGGTATTATAAAAGGAGAAAGAGGCACGGACTGTTCCTTCGATTCCCAACACCTGCATCAGCGGCTGTGCACAATGATGCCCTGTACGGACAGCGATACCCAAGCGATCAAGCAACATGCCCATATCATAATGATGAATATTTCCAACCAGGAAAGAAATGACAGCACCTTTGTCTGCCGCCTCACCGAAAATACGCATGCCTTCAATTTGTTTCAACTGAGCGGTAGCATATTCCAATAAATCTTGTTCTTGTGCTGCAATCCGATCCATACCAATCTTTTCCACATAATGCAAAGCTTCTGCCAAAGCTGTACTACCAATATAATCAGGCGTACCGGCCTCGAACTTAAATGGTAATTCATTAAAGACTGTTTTCTCGAACGAAACGGTAGCAATCATCTCACCACCGCCCTGATACGGAGGAAGTTTATCCAGCCATTCTTCTTTTCCATACAAAACGCCAATACCCGTCGGACCATAAATCTTATGGCCGGAGAAAACGAAGAACTCGGCATCCAAATCCTGTACATCTACTTTCATGTGGGGCGTTGACTGCGCACCATCAACCAATACCGGAACGCCCTGTTCGTGAGCAATGGCAATGATTTCCTTTACCGGGTTTACCGTACCCAATACATTGGAAACTTGCGTAACGGCTACCAGGCGTGTCTTCTCAGTAAATAACTTTCGATATTCATCAAGCAACAATTCCCCTTTATCGTTCATCGGAATTACCCGCAAAGATATACCTTTCTTGGCCGCCTGAATTTGCCAAGGCACAATGTTGGAGTGATGTTCCATGACAGAAACAATCACTTCATCGCCGGCAGACATGCATTCATCGGTAAAGCTGCTTGCTACCAAGTTAATGGATTCGGTAGTTCCTCGTGTAAAGATAATCTCATTTGAAGAACGGGCATTCAGGAAACGCTGAACGGTACGGCGTGCTTCTTCGTGTGCCTCGGTTGCTTCCTGACTCAAGAAATGAACTCCGCGATGAATATTCGCGTTTACATTATAATAACCGTTTTCAATCTTCTCGACAACGCAACGCGGTTTCTGCGTTGTTGCTGCATTATCCAGATAAACCAATGGTTTGTTGTAAACCTGATGGGACAGAATCGGGAAATCTTCCCGAATGGATTGTATATCGAAAGTCATCATCTTATTTATTAAATTCATTATTGATAACAACCCACAAAGATACAATGTTTAATCGATATATGTATAAATCAGCAAGGACAGGATCAACCGGGTACAAAAAAGGCCGCCTTACCTACCGCCGTAGGTAAAAGCAGCCCATACTAAAATAGAAATATTTAAAGGATAAATTGGCTTGTTGTTTACGTCAGCAAAAATAAATATGACATATGACAACAAGATGACAAAAGTATGTCATTTCATCCTTTGCACTCCTTCATTACTTACAGATCCGACAACCGGCACATTTAGCCAATTCACCTCGGAAACGTTTCTCTACCAATTTATGCAGGCGATCTTTCAAGGCTTCCAGACGAACATGTTCGATTACATCCGATGTAAAGGCTACACTAAGCAACATCCGTGCTTCATCGCAGGAAATACCTCGGCTTTGCATATAAAAGAGTGCGTTCTCGTCCAGCTGACCGGTACTCATACCATGTGAACATTTCACATCGTCGGCATAAATTTCCAACTGAGGTTTGCTGTACATCCGGCATTCGCGGGTAGCACACAAGTTTCGGTTGGTCTGATAAGCTTCTGTCTTGTCGGCACCCTGCTCAACCAGGATTCTACCACTGAACGCACCAATTGCACGATCGTTCAAGACATTCTTGAAGAGTTCGTTGCAAGTACAATGAGGCACTTTATGATGTACTAAAGAATAAGTATCCAACTGCTGTTCCTTATCCAGTACTGACATACCACAAAGAGAAAGATCAGCGCCTTCACCTTCCAACGAGACGAAATAATTATTACGAGTCAATCCGTTTGTCAGTGTAACACCATTCACAACGACACTCGAATGAGCCTCCTGACGAACAAACAGATTAGAGAAACGGGTTGTCGATACCGAACTTTCCTCCAAATCATAATAATCAGCACGAGCATTGGCTCCGGCAAAGATTTCAATCACCTGGTTAGAGAAGAATTTCACATCATCAATACTATGGTCACACACCAACAGACGAGCTTCAGCATTCTCTTCTACGATGAAGAGAATACGGCGATTGGCCATTGTATCAACATCACTACGGAAAATATTCACTAACTGGATAGGACGTTCCACCACCGTATGCTTCGGAACATATACAACGAAACCATCTTGCGCCAACATCGTATTCAAGGCAACAACACCATTTTCCGATGTCTGTGCCAGTTTACCATAATAGCGGGCAGCAATCTCCGGATATTCGGAAGCAAAACGGCATAAGCCTCCGGCATAAACACCTTCAGGCAGATGCGCTTTCGGTAATTCTTTATCGTAGAAAGAATCGTTCACCACAAAATAAAGTGAGGTGCTCAGATTAGGAACATCACAGTGAAACACGTCATACGGATTGACCGGAATATTCAGCCGATTGATATTAATCCCATAATCAGGAGCAAAAGCCTTTTCCACATCCGTATATTTATAATCTTCGCCCTTCAACGACGGAAATCCCAGCCGCTCGAAATCGGCGAATGCCTGCGCACGCAAAGCATTCAATACCGGCACACTCTTGCGGCAGATCAAATCCTCGTACTTGGTAAAGAGATCAATGTATTGTTGTTCTGCTTTCATACTTCTTAATTCTCCATTTTTGGCACGGATTACGCGGATTACACAGTTTTCACGTTAATATTTTTCGCTTAACTTCTCCTGATAAGCCAAAGTTCAGTAATAAACCGACTTTCAAGCCTGTTGCCTTCAGATAATTTACTAACTGCCATTCATGTTCAGGACGCAATGCTGATACCGCCTTTAACTCTAATATAACTTGATCATTCACTACGATATCAGCCACATAATTACCTACAACCTCGTTTTTATAATAAACTTTCAGTTGCTTTTGTGCTTCACACTGTAATCCTCGCCGTTTTAATTCTTTGTAAAGGGCGTTCTGATATACTTGCTCCAAGAATCCAAACCCCAAAATAGAATGAACTTCGTAAAAGGCGTTAATAATTTCTTTAGTTAAATTCTCATACAACATATTTCCGTGTCATCCGTGAAATCCGTGCCTAATTTGATTTGTTACAAGTCTCCCATCTCCTTCTTGATCCAGTCGTAACCTTTTTCTTCCAGTTCGAGAGCCAGCTCCGGACCTGCGGTCTTGACAATACGACCTTTATAAAGCACATGTACAATATCCGGTTTAATATAATCCAGCAAACGCTGATAGTGAGTAATCACGATGGTCGCATTATTGGCTGTCTTCAATTTGTTTACTCCACTTGCCACAATACGCAAGGCATCAATATCCAAACCCGAATCCGTCTCATCAAGAATTGAAAGTTTCGGTTCAAGCATCGCCATCTGGAAAATCTCATTACGTTTCTTTTCACCACCCGAGAAACCTTCATTCACACTTCGGCTTGCCAGCTTGTTATCTAATTCAACAATTGCCCGTTTCTCACGCATCAGTTTCAGAAACTCTGTAGCCGAAACCGGTGGCAGGCCATTATATTTCCGGTGTTCGTTGACGGCTGCACGCATGAAGTTTACCATACTTACACCCGGAATTTCTACCGGATACTGGAAACTCAAGAACAAACCTTCGCGGCTACGATCTTCCGGAGACAACTCCAACAGGTTCTTCCCATTGAACGTTACTTCACCTTCTGTTACTTCAAAGGCCGGATTTCCCACCAAGACACTACTCAGTGTACTTTTTCCCGATCCATTCGGTCCCATGATAGCATGGACTTCTCCAGCCTTTACCGAAAGGTTTATACCTTTCAATATCTCTTTGCCATTCACATTGGCATGTAAATTCTTTATCTCTAACATATTTTGTTTTCCTCCTTAGTATCTGTAATAATATTCCTGGTCATGTCGATTAACCCGATAAAACCAGCCCTCAATCAAATCTCCAATAATTCCACCCAACAAGAAACCATCTTGTTGCGTGAATCTTATGGGGAACGTTACCTTAATACCTAAATTCAACCGTTGGTACAGCCCTTTATCCCGCAGCTGATACTTTGCTCCTCTGTTATCTACTGCTTCAATTCGGGTATGAGAGTCAAGTCCGATACCCAAATCATAACGAACCACAAAGGCTACTGACGAGAACAAATAAAAATCAAGTCCTACAGAAGGCACAAATACCGCCCGAGGATTAACGGCCGTTTGTTTCACCGTTAGCGACCACTCACCGGATGATGCACCAGTTGTATTTTCTTCCCGGCGATCGCCCCAGTTAAACAACCAACCAGCTGCCAAATAGGGTTGAACAAACCATCGATCCGGAACAAAATAACGCTTCACTCCTAGGTTAATTCCTTCCATACTACGACTGGAATACCCATAATCCAACTCTGTCCGTTCATAACCGCCATAGACGGCCCATTTCTTGGGCAGGAAATATTCGCCAGTAAATCCGAAAGACTCACCTCCGTTTCCTGTAGAAACCCGTTGCGGATTTTCTGACAAAATCGGACGAACCAACACACCTCCGGTAAATCCGAGACTCCAACGTGCCCCATCGACATCGTTACCAGTATAAAACTGAGCTTGTACTCCTTGCATCGTCAAGAATGAAAGGAGACAACATCCCATCCATTTACATCCACTCTCCATCTCTCTTCTACTATTTGTTTCGTCTAACCTTTCTGCACGCTTGCAGAAGTTCTATCTCTGTAAGAAACGCTGTACCAGCCTTCTTTTTACCCTACGCTACCTTCGAGCGAGATACTTAACAGTTTCTGTGCCTCAACAGCAAATTCCATCGGAAGCTTATTCATGACTTCACGAGCATAACCATTGACAATCAAACCCACTGCTTCTTCAACGGAAATTCCTCGCTGCTGGCTATAAAACAACTGCTCTTCACTGATCTTACTTGTCGTCGCTTCATGCTCTACCACTGCCGTTTCATTCTGAATATCGGCATACGGGAAAGTGTGTGCTCCGCAAGTAGGACTCAACAATAAACTATCACACTGGCTATGGTTACGAGCACCTTCCGCACGTGGAGAAATCTTCACCAGACCTCTGTAACTATTCTGACTATGACCGGCAGATATTCCTTTTGAGACAATTGTGCTCCGGGTATTCTTTCCCAGATGAATCATCTTTGTACCTGTATCAGCCTGCTGATAATTATTCGTTACGGCGACTGAATAAAACTCACCTACCGAATGATCACCAGCCAAGACACAACTCGGATATTTCCATGTAATCGCAGAACCTGTCTCTACCTGAGTCCATGAGATTTTACTGTAATCACCTTTACACAAGCCTCTCTTTGTTACGAAGTTGTAAATACCGCCTTTCCCGTCTTTATCTCCCGGATACCAATTCTGCACGGTTGAATATTTCACTTCTGCATGATCGTGCGCAACAATCTCGACAATAGCTGCATGTAATTGGTTTTCATCGCGCATCGGAGCAGTACAACCTTCCAAATAACTAACGTAAGCCTCATCATCGGCCACGATTAATGTACGTTCAAACTGTCCGGTATTGGCGGCATTAATACGGAAATACGTACTCAACTCCATCGGACAACGAACACCTTTCGGAATATACACAAATGAACCATCAGAAAACACAGCCGAATTCAAAGCAGCAAAGAAGTTATCCCGATAACTAACAACGCTTCCCAAATACTTCTTCACTAAATCCGGATGATTCTGTACCGCTTCACTGAATGAACAGAATATAATACCTTTCTCTGCCAAGTTCTCCTTAAACGTTGTCTTGACAGAAACACTGTCCATGACAGCATCGACAGCCATTCCGCTCAATACCTTTTGTTCTTCCAAAGGAATTCCCAGCTTATCGAAGGTTTTCAACAATTCAGGATCAACTTCTTCCATACTTTTCGGTCCGTCTTTCTTAACGGGAGCCGCGTAATAAATAATATCCTGATAATCGATAGGCGGAATTTTCAGCAAAGCCCAGTCCGGCATTTCCAATGTTTGCCAGTAACGGAAAGCACGCAAGCGAAACTCAAGCAACCATTCCGGCTCATGCTTCTTGGCAGAAATAATCCGAACGGTCTCTTCATCCAGCCCTCGATGGATCACATCTGTATCTATATCCGTAACGAATCCATATTTATATTCCCCATTCGTTACTTCATTCAACACACTATTTGAATCTTGCATATATACATTATATTATATAAGAAAAACCATTCACTCTTCTAAACTAAACAAGTTAGAAGGGAAAATGGTTGGAACAATCTGTTTAACGGAACCATAAAAACGAGACTCGACTCTCTGTTCCCGTGGAATCAAAACAGATCCCCGGTCAATGTATTCCAGAACATTTATCGTCAAACTCAAGAAAAACATCATAAACATAAAGCCGAACAAACCTCCCAACAAATGGTTCAGTATACCTAACGGTGTCACTCCTACTAATTTACTCAACAAATCACCTGTCAGCTTCAATACTCCAATGATCAGCATAAAGCCAAACAAGTAACTCAATACTGTTACTCCATAATCAGGAAACCAACCAAGCGCCAGAATATATCCGCGCAACCAATCGGCTACCTGTGCACAGCAGAAGATGGCAATCACCAGGGCTATAAGTGAAACAACCTGTTTGATGACTCCATCAAACAGGCCTTTCACAAAACCGAATCCAGCCAGACACAACAAGATCACGTCTAACCAGTTCATCACATTATAATGTCTTTTTGATTTCTGTTTCCTCGTAAGCCTCGATCACGTCTCCGATCTGAATATCATTAAAGTTAGTGATGTTCAAACCACAGTCCTGACCAGCTACAACTTCCTTCACATCATCTTTGAATCGCTTCAAAGAACCCAGTTCACCCGAGTAAATAACGATACCATCGCGAATCAAACGAATCTTGTTGCTGCGCTTGATCTTTCCTTCCTTCACCAGACATCCGGCAACAGAACCAACCTTGGAAATCTTAAATACCTGCTGAACTTCTACATTGGCAGTAATTTCCTCACGGATTTCCGGAGAAAGCATACCTTCCATTGCACTCTTCACTTCGTTGATCGCGTCATAGATAATTGAATACAGACGGATTTCTACACCTTCCTTCTCTGCATTTCGACGTGCCAACAATGACGGACGTACCTGGAAACCGATAATGATCGCATTCGAAGCTGCTGCCAAAACAACATCCGATTCAGAAATCTGTCCGACTGCTTTATGGATCACATTCACCTGAATTTCTTCTGTTGACAAACGAATCAATGAATCAGACAAAGCCTCAACAGATCCGTCCACATCACCTTTAACGATAACATTCAATTCCTGGAAGTTACCCACAGCAATACGACGACCAATATCGTCCAATGTAAGCATCTTCTGGGTACGCAAGCCCAATTCACGTTGTAACTGTTCACGACGATTGGCAATCTCACGAGCTTCCTGATCTGTTTCCAATACATTAAACGTATCACCTGCCTGAGGTGCACCATTCAAACCTAAGATCAATACCGGTTCTGAAGGTCCTGCCTCCTGTACTCGCTGGTTACGTTCGTTGAACATCGCCTTGATACGACCATAATGGGTTCCTGCCAAAACGATATCTCCCATCTTCAACGTACCATTCTCTACCAATACAGTAGAAACATAACCACGTCCTTTGTCCAAAGAAGATTCAATGATAGAACCAACAGCACGACGTTTCGGATTTGCCTTCAAATCCAGCAAGTCTGCTTCCAACAGCACTTTTTCCAACAAATCTTCTACACCGATACCTTTCTTAGCAGAAATTTCCTGACACTGATATTTACCACCCCAGTCTTCTACCAGATAATTCATATTGGCAAGTTCTTCCTTGATTTTATCCGGATTTGCATGAGGTTTATCAATCTTGTTAATAGCAAAAACAATAGGCACACCTGCTGCAGAAGCATGATTGATGGCTTCCACCGTCTGAGGCATAACACTATCGTCGGCTGCTACAATAATAATAGCGATATCTGTTACTTTTGCTCCACGAGCACGCATAGCCGTAAAGGCCTCATGACCAGGTGTATCCAAGAAGGTAATGCGACGGCCGTTCGGCAACTTCACACTATAAGCACCAATATGCTGAGTGATACCACCCGCTTCACCGGCAATCACATTCGCATTACGGATATTATCCAGCAACGAAGTCTTACCATGGTCAACGTGTCCCATCACCGTAACAATCGGTGGACGCGGAACCCAATCTTCTTCGTTATCTTCATCTTCATCTGCCTTGATTGCTTCAACTACATCAGCACTTACATATTCTGTCTTGAAACCAAATTCTTCAGCTACAATATTTATTGTTTCAGCATCCAAACGCTGGTTGATAGAAACCATGATGCCAATACTCATACAAGTAGCAATAACTTTGGTAACAGGAACATCCATCATGTTGGCCAAATCGTTTGCAGTAACGAATTCAGTTAACTTCAGGATTTTGCTTTCCTTTTCCTCCTGTTCCATCAGCTCATGTTCACGCTTCTGGATTGCATCACGTTTATCACGACGATATTTTGCACCTTTGTTGCTTTTGTTACTCTTATTCGTCAGTCTGGCTAATGTTTCCTTGATTTGCTTCTGTACATCCTCTTCACTGACTTCCGTCTTTACCGGTTTCTTCAACCGAGGCTTACGTTCATCCCGATTATTTGCTTTCTGACGATAATTGTTTCCACCACCATTCGCAACGTTAGCAACATCTACACGATCCTTCTTGATACGTTTACGTTTTTTCTTACCATCACCATCTTCACCGGATGCCATGGAAACTTTAGGTGTTCCTCCTTGCTGTTTATTCTGGTCCTTCTTAAAGTTCGGTTGTCCTGGACGATTGTTTCCTTGTTTTTCGTCACGTTCTTTCCGCTTTTCTTCTTTAGACTTTTTCTTCGGACGAGTTGACTGATTCAGCGCTTCCAAATCTATTTTACCCGTAACTTTGATATTTGACTCAAATTTAGGAGTACTTAATCGGAACAGCTCATTTTCTTTTTTGTCGGCCGATGTCGTTGATGCACCTGATTCTACAGGTTGACTCTTTACTTCTTCTTTTGGAGCGACCATTTCCGGCTGCTTCTCTTCAGCTTTCTCTTTATTCACAATATTTATTTTTACTTCTTCTTTCTCATTTTGTTGTTCCACTTTGTCTACGGCAGGCACGACTTTTTCTTCTTGCTGAACGACAGGTTCAGGATCTTTATCAACCGAAGCTGAGGCAGAAACGGCCTCAGGTATGATCTCGTCCTTCTTTTCCGGTTCTAAATTGATGTGACCTTTCATCACGATCTTCGGACGAAATTCTTCTGGAACCTCTGTTTTTATTTCTTGGGGCTGTTCTTCTTTCACGACAGCAGCCGTACTTTTCTTATTATGTATATGCGAAGCTTCACGCTTAATCTCCGCATCAGGCATATTTTTCCCAAACTCCTTTACGAGCAAAGCATACTGTTCATCACTCAACCGGGTATTCGGATTGGACTCAACCTCCGGATAACCATTCTTATGCAGGAACTCAACCACCGTGTTCAGTCCTACATTCATTTTTTTCAATACTTGTTGTAATCTTATAGGCATACTAAACTTTGTCGTAACACTTAATCATTTATTTTCATCATCCTCAAATTCGGCAGCCAAGATGGATAATACATCATCTACTGTCGATTCTTCCAAGTCAGCCCGCTCTACCAGTTCATCTCGCGGTATTGCCAATACACTCTTCGCCGTATAGCAACCAATATTTTTCAGAGCGTCAATTACCCAACCATCTATTTCATCTGCAAATTCATCCAGATAAATATCTTCCTCATCAGTTCCTTCAATATCACGGAATACATCAATTGTATATTCTGTCAACATACAAGCCAATTTGATATTCAAACCGCCTTTACCAATAGCCAACGAAACTTCTTCCGGACGCAAATAGACTTCTGCGCGTTTCTCTTCTTCATTAACCCGGATAGAAGATATCTTAGCGGGGCTCAATGCTCGCTGGATAAACAAGGATATATTAGATGTATAATTGATCACATCGATATTCTCGTTTCTCAACTCCCGTACGATACCATGAATACGAGAACCCTTCATTCCCACACAGGCACCTACCGGATCGATACGATCGTCATAAGATTCAACAGCAACCTTGGCACGTTCTCCCGGGATTCGGGCAATAGCCTTGATGGTAATCAAACCGTCATTGATTTCCGGCACTTCCAATTCGAACAAACGCTGCAGGAACAACTTGTCTGTACGAGAAAGGATAATTTTCGGATTGTTGTTGTAATTATCTACACGCTGTACGATAGCACGAGCCGTTTCTCCTTTCCGGTAGAAATCACCCGGTATCTGTTCTGTCTTCGGCAACAACAATTCATTTCCATCGTCATCAAGCAGCAACATTTCTTTCTTCCATACCTGATACACATCTGCCGAAATGATTGTACCGATTTTATCTTTATATTTAGCGTAAAGGCTGTCTTTCTGCAATTCCAATATCTTGGATGCTAATGTCTGACGTAAATTCAAGATAGCACGACGTCCAAAATCGGCAAAATGAACTTCGTCTGTAATTTCCTCGCCTACTTCACAATCGGCATCAATCTGACGGGCATCCGTCAACGAAATCTCCAGATTTGAATCTTCCAATTCATCATCCGCTACGACCTTACGATTTCTCCAGATTTCAAAATCACCTTTTTCCGGATTGATGATAACATCGTAGTTTTCGTCTGTTCCGAACATTTTTGCAATCACGTTACGGAATGACTCTTCCAATACGCTGATCATCGTATCCTTATCTATATTCTTCAACTCCTTGAACTCCGCAAGGGTATCAATCATACTGACTGTTTCCTCTTTTCTGGCCATACTACTTGAATCTAATTAAATATTTTGTATATTTTATTTCACTATATGTATAAGGCTGGTCTTCCTCGACAGTAACCTTACGTTTGGCATCTTCCGGCTTGATCTGCTTTTCGACAGTCAGGACTATTCCGTTTTCATCAGCCGATTTCAACACACCGGTCAGTTTCACTCCTGCCGTCAACAAGACCTCAACTTCATTCCCTATATTCTTTTGGTATTGACGAAGCACTTTAAAAGGAGATGTAATTCCGGCAGAACCGACTTCTAATTCAAAATCTTCCACATCACGGTCTAAATGATCTTCCAAATACCGGCTCAGCTCAACACAATCATCAATGCATACTGACTCATCATTGTCTATTTCCACTACGATTATATTCCCGGGCTGTACTGCCACATCTACCAGATAATTGGAAGAAGATGCCAACTTCTCTTCTACCAGTTTTACAATCAATTCCTTATCTATCATACTTCGCTTTATATATAATCTGTTTTCTATATTCCGAAGGTCTCTTCCAGAACTCTCGAAAATCGTTTGCAAAACCAACGAGAATCGTTTACAAAAGATACGGGTTCTGAAATCGGTCTTTCCTATTCCTGCACTGACAAATGACTGCTCTTTCTCTTTCGGGCTATACCAGGAATAGTTAAGACAAAAAGAGGAGACCGCCCGCCCCCTCATCATCAACACTCAATCGTCGCAAAATTACAAAAAATCAGTCACTTTTCAAATACACAACCGATATTTCCTACAACTATTCCACTATTTAGTCATTTCTTTCTCTTCTTTCGGAAGGAAAACAGTTCCTCATCAAGAAACAACCAATGCTTGCGGGCGAAAAAACAAAACCGCCACGATTTATTCGTGACGGTTACCTTTTGTAGCGAGACCCGGGATTGAACCGGGGACCTCATGATTATGAATCATGCGCTCTAACCAGCTGAGCTATCTCGCCATTTTTATTGTTTTTGTCGTTATCATTTCTGATTGACGATGCAAAAGTAGAGGTTATTTTTTTACTATCCAAATTTTCGGCAAACTTTTTTTTACACGCCTTTTTCATCTAAAACGGTAATTTATTAATAATGAGACAGAATTTTCATGTATTTTTTTTGATAATCAGAAAACTTTTCTGTAATTTGCGAAACGTAAAAACTCTTTCAGCCATGAATAAGGAAAAATTTAACATTGAATACGTTTTTGACAACGTCTCTCGATCTAGCCTGTGGAATCACATTACAACGTCCAGAGGATTGTCCTCTTGGTTTGCCGAAAAAGTTTCCATAAAAAACAATGTCTATACGTTTATGTGGAACAAAGACGAAATGAAGGCCCGTGCAGAACTGATCAAGCAAAAAGAACAAATTCGTTATTGCTTAGAAACAGAAAATGGCGGGCCTTTTTCGTATTTTGAATTTTCCATTCATACATTAGAACTAACCGGGACAACATCTTTACAAATTACAGACTTTGCCGAACCCAGTGAAAAAGAAGATGCCATCGATTTATGGGATTCGCAAATTCATGCCCTAAAACGTTCGCTCGGCATTTAGTGTTGTTTCACATATAAAAAGAGGTTATTATCTTTTTTTACACTACTTTTGCCACTCCAATCTATTAGGCATGTTGAAAATAAAACGATTATATACCTTTATGCTGCAGACTTTCCTGCCGCTATTCTTAATGACCTTTGGTATCTGCCTGTTCATTGTCCTGATGCAGTTCCTTTGGAAGTACATCGACGACATGGTTGGAAAAGGTCTGGAGATGAAGGTGCTGGCAGAAATGTTCTTTTATGCAGCAATGGGATTAGTTCCCATGGCTTTGCCTTTGTCTATACTGTTGGCCTCACTGATGACTTTCGGTAATTTGGGAGAAAGGCTTGAGTTGCTGGCTATGAAATCAGCCGGCGTTTCGTTAATTCACATCATGCGTCCGCTGATCATTTTTATCTCTCTGGTCAGTGTCGGAGCTTTTTTCTTCCAAGACAAGATCATGCCTGTTGTACAGGTAAAGCTTTATACCCTGCTTTATTCCATCAAGCAAAAATCTCCTGAATTGGAAATTCCCGAAGGTGTATTTTATAAAGAAATCACAGGTTTCAATGTTTATGTCAAAGAGAAAGTACCTGAAAGCGGACTCCTAAAAGACGTGATGATCTATGATTATTCGGAAGGATTCAATAATGCCCGTGTGATCGTAGCCGATTCAGGACGATTAAAAACATCTGCAGACAAACTTTATCTGGTTCTTTCTTTATATAACGGAGAATCTTTTGAGAACCTGAAGAATCAGTCCCAGAAAGGAAAAAGCAAATCGGCTGTTCCGTATCGGCGAGAATCATTTGCCACCAAAGATATTCTGATTGAATTTGATGCCAACTTCAACCGATCCGACGAATCATTGATGCAGAACCAGTTTATCGGGAAAGGATTATCTGAGTTACAGGCTTCCATTGATTCGATGGGTGTTCGTTTAGATAGTATCAAACGCGAGAATGCAACCATTATCCTGCGACAGTCTTACCGGCAGGAATTCACTAAACATGAGCTCGTAGATGGGGAAAGTCAACCTATTTCTACCATTGATTCATTAGCTCCTATCGCCCAAAACATGACGCTTAACTTCGATAGCCTGTATCAATCCATGACACCAGGAAAACAATCGGCTATCTTAAACAAAGCGAAATCCAAAATTGAAAATACACGGGCAGAAATGATTTTCAAAGCTTCTACTATTGGAGAAGAAGCATACAAAGTACGCCGACATCTTACCGAATGGCATAAAAAGTTTACCATCTCATTTGCCTGTCTTATTTTCTTCTTTATCGGAGCGCCGCTGGGAGCTATCATCCGAAAAGGAGGATTAGGTATGCCGGTTGTCATCTCGGTATTCCTTTTCATCTTTTATTATATCATCGACAACATAGGCTTTAAAATGGCGCGCGATGGTATTTGGGAAGCTTGGGAAGGTATGTGGCTGAGTGCAGCCGTTCTTACTCCTTTAGGTATTTTCCTGACGTACAAAGCGGTCAACGATTCGGTAATCATGAATGCCGACACCTATATCAACGCCTTGAAGAATTTAGTAGGAAGAAGAGCCGGACGAAAGGTTGAACGCAAGGAAGTCATCATTTATACACCTGATTACGATGCCATCCTGCCTCGTTTGACGAAACTTTCGGCCGATTGCAAACAATACTTGCAGAATCATCGTCGTTGGATCAATTATATCCAATACTGGAAATCCGGCGGAAAAGATCATTCGGCAGAAGCACTGGCACAGGAAATGGAAGCGATCATTGAAGAGCTGGCTAATTCAGACCAGAACTTATTGCTGAACAAGCTTATGGATTATCCGATTATCAGTAACTATCATCAGTTGAATGCCAATATAAACAGAAAAGTGGCACTTGCGATCGGCTGTTTCCTTCCTTTGGGATTGATAGTCTATCTTTTTGCCATCTATCAGCGAAAGTTATTGCGGCAGGATATAAATACGGTACAAAAAGTGAGCGAAGAGATTAAAGAAATGATATTTTCACTACATTTGTCAAAAGAAACTTTAGATAACAAAAACAATATATGAGCGAATTCAAATTAAACACTATCGAAGAGGCAATTGAAGATTTCCGGGAAGGTAAATTCGTAATCGTCGTAGACGATGAAGATCGTGAAAACGAAGGTGATCTGATCATTGCCGCAGAGAAAGTGACTCCTGAGAAAATCAATTTCATGTTGAAGAATGCACGTGGCGTATTATGTGCACCTATCACCATTTCTCGTTGCGAAGAACTGGATCTGCCTCATCAGGTAACCAATAATACTTCGGTATTAGGAACTCCGTTTACTGTTACGATCGACAAATTGGAAGGTTGTTCTACGGGTGTTTCTGCTGCCGACCGGGCTGCAACTATTCTGGCTTTGGCCGACCCGACATCAACACCTGAAACTTTTGGCCGTCCGGGACATATCAATCCGCTTTATGCCCAGGAAAAAGGAGTATTACGTCGTGCCGGACATACAGAAGCCAGCATCGATATGTGCCGTTTGGCTGGTTTGTATCCGGCAGCTGCTTTGATGGAAATCATGAGCGAAGACGGAACCATGGCTCGTTTGCCTGAATTACGCAAATTTGCTGACGAACAAGATATAAAGTTGATTTCTATTGCCGATCTTATCGCCTATCGGTTGAAACAAGAATCTATCGTAGAACAAGGTGAAGAAGTAGATATGCCTACCGAATACGGACATTTTCGTCTGATCCCGTTCCGCCAGAAAAGCAATGGTTTGGAACATATCGCCATCATCAAGGGTGATGTAAAAGGCGAAGAACCGGTTCTGGTTCGCGTTCATTCATCTTGTGCAACAGGAGATATCTTCGGTTCCATGCGGTGTGACTGCGGCGAACAGCTTCATCAGGCCCTTCGGATGATTGAAAAAGAAGGCAAAGGTGCCGTTATTTATCTGAATCAGGAAGGAAGAGGCATCGGTCTGATGGAAAAGATGAAAGCATACAAACTGCAAGAAAACGGAATGGATACCATTGATGCCAATATCTGCTTAGGTCATCAGGCAGATGAACGGGATTATGGTGTCGGAGCCCAAATCTTACGTCACATCGGTATTACTAAAATGCGCTTAATGACCAACAACCCGGTAAAACGCGTCGGGCTGGAAGCATACGGTTTGTCGGTAGTAGAAAATGTACCTATCGAAGTAACGCCCAATCCTTACAATATGTTCTATCTGAAGACCAAAAAGGAAAGAATGGGACACACATTACACAATGTAAAATAGTTAAACTTAAAATATACAAAGCGATGGCACAATTATCAGAAAGATTAAACAGATTGTCTCCGTCAGAAACGCTGGCAATGTCTCAGAAAAGTAGTGAATTAAAAGCTCAAGGTATTGACATTATCAATATGAGCGTGGGTGAACCAGACTTCAATACACCCGATCACATTAAAGAAGCAGCCAAGAAAGCCGTGGATGATAACTTCTCCAGATATTCACCTGTGGCTGGTTATCCGGCTTTGCGAAATGCAATCGTTGCCAAATTGAAGAATGAAAACGGTTTGGATTACACAGCAGCACAAATCTCTTGTGCCAATGGTGCCAAGCAATCTGTTTGTAATACCGTCATGGCTTTAGTAAATGCCGGAGATGAAGTAATCATTCCTGCTCCGTATTGGGTTAGTTATCCGGAAATGGTGAAATTGGCTGATGGTACACCGGTTACAATTCCGGCCGGCATCGAGCAAGATTTCAAGATCACTCCGGCTCAATTGGAAGCAGCCATCACTCCGAAAACAAAGTTATTGATTCTTTGTTCGCCGTCAAACCCTACCGGTTCTGTTTACAACAAGGAAGAATTGGCTGGCTTGGCTGCCGTATTGGCTAAACATCCGCAAGTATATGTCATTGCCGATGAAATTTATGAACACATCAATTATATCGGTAAGCACGAAAGTATTGCCCAGTTCGAGGAAGTTCGTGACCGCGTAGTAATCGTCAACGGAGTTTCCAAAGCTTATGCAATGACCGGATGGCGTATTGGTTTCATCGCCGGACCGGAATGGATCGTTAAAGCAGTCAACAAACTGCAGGGACAATATACTTCAGGACCATGTTCCGTTTCGCAGAAAGCTGCCGAAGCAGCCTATACTGGGACACAAGCACCGGTAGAAGAAATGCGTCAGGCTTTCGAACGCCGTCGTGACCTGATCGTTAAATTAGCAAAAGAAATCCCGGGATTCGAAGTAAACGTTCCACAAGGAGCTTTCTACCTCTTCCCTAAATGTAGTTCATATTTCGGTAAGTCTTGCGATGGTCGTACCATCAATAACGCAGCTGATTTAGCCATGTACCTGCTGGAAGTTGGGCATGTAGCATGTGTAGGTGGCGGTGCTTTCGGAGCTCCTGAATGCATCCGTATGAGTTATGCTACATCAGATGAGAACATCATCGAAGCTATGCGCCGAATCAAAGAAGCATTGGCTAAGTTACATTAAAGAATCAGATCGGAAGAGTTTTCCCAGACTCTTCCGTCATAAGATAAAACACCTGTCCCTCTGAATCTGGAGGCGACAGGTGTTTTTTATAGCCATATCTCATTTTCCCTTATTGCATTTATCTTTATATCCTAATAGAATTCTGCATTTTACAAGTAGTTTTTAAGATAATTGTCCCCATAAACTAATTAATTCACCCTTATGATTTAATCAATTCACCTATATGAGTCAATCAATTCACTTATATGAATTAATTAATTCACTCATATGAATCAATTAGTTTATAGTATCTAATACAGAAAATACCATAACAAAACCAACAAAGTGGCTCAGGAAATGATGAAAATACAGGATGATTTAGACCTGCAAATCACACCACAAAAACTTGTTTCCCCAGATCTAACAGCTTATGTAGCCAATACAGACCAGACAACAAGTCCAATGACTGGTTTTCTTGAGATTTATCCTTGCACAGAAGGTACTTCTATTTACTTCGGAAATTACGTTGAAGATAAAAAGACAGCCTTTAATGCCTTTTATCCCATTGAGAATGGAGAGATTTACGCCGGTTATTACAGAAAACTTTCAGTCCCGGAAAATATCTACAACCTGGTTTACTGGGGTACACCGGTAAATAACAATGATCCGATTTACGAATCACCAGCCATAAAGAATCCTGAAATCAGAATTGATACGGACCTGTCAAAATTATATTTGGAACTTAGGAAAAATTCGGACGATGATACTTATAAACCGGTATTTGACCTCGTCTATGCCTTGAGAGAAAAGAACCTGGCGAACGAAGATTTAAGTACATCACTCGACCGAGTTGTTGCCGGACTCAAAGTTATTGTCAAGACATCCAACGGCACTCCGTTCAGTGCCAACATATCGAAAATGGAAGTCTGCATCAACGGCATCGCTGAGAAACTGAATTTCTATACGGCAGAACCGGAAAACAAAACGAAAACCGTCAAATTCGAATTAAAGCGTTCGGCCGACAACAAACAAATGACAACAGGTACCGTTATGATATTCCCTTCAACCGAAAATCCGTTATTGGAACTTTTCATAACCCTAAGCGATGGAAGTACGCATTCCGTATCTAAGAATTTAAGTAGCACACTTTCGGCTAACAACCGACTGACATTAAACATTATCGTCGGCGATATTTTCGGAGGAGGAAGTGAAAGCGGCTACTTTACCGTACAGAATTGGATCGAATCTACAGAGACCATCGAATTTCCAGTCATTCCTTAAAAACAGTCAACCCATATAAACCGGGAGAGTAGCGTTACCTTTTACAACGCTGCCCTCCCGGTTTTCTTTGGGCATGAAGTTTCTTCCAGACAAACATTTTATGCCTCATATTTTTGATATTCCTGTTTTCATTTCATAGCTTTGCGCTTCAACCCTATTCATAAACGATTATGAAAAGACGTATTGCTAAGTAACTGTTCAAAATTAATTTTACAAATATGAATAATTC
>ULYM01045147.1_pt1 | contig 48528 bp, 36 predicted proteins | sample 1962141 | NCBI WGS metagenome assembly ULYM01 (sample SAMEA4835862, study PRJEB28245) | human gut metagenome | biome: gut microbiome; material: fecal sample | place: Denmark | collected 2008
ATCGGCCTTTTTTGCTGTGGAAGAAATATATTCTTATGATGAGTTAGTTTTGCAAAGGAAATATCGGAATCTTCTATTTGAATATCTCCATACTGGAAAAGTTGTGACGCAAGTTTAGGAGCCTTTTTCCCTAAACTTATTTTGGTCGCAGAGGCAATTTTTGTATTTAAATCAGGCGAATCAGCACTAATAATTTGACACAAAATTTCACTATCAATGGTTAAATTTTTCCCCGCAAGATTTATTGTTTTTTCATCTATTCGATTGTGTATCCAATTCTCAACCCATGTATTTGTATCGATATTTTCGCTTCCTATTAATTCGGCTATCGCATCGCCAAACAGTTGTACTAAAAGTTCTTTGGCGTCACCCGGATTAGGAAGATTAACTCTATGTCCTAAATAAGCCGGATCTAACTTAGGAGAAAACCTGCCTAATATTTTAGATGTATTATTTCTAATTGTAGTTATTGCCGACAAAGCAAAGTTTGACAAAAGTCCGTTGGTTAAGTTGGTAAATTCCGTCAAAATTAACTCCGGAAGCTTATCATATTCTACAACTAATGGTTTGTATTCCGGTATATGCTCGAATTTTTTTCCAGCTTTTGCACGGATTATGATACAGACATTTGAAGACTTTATCGTATAATCGTTAACTTTAAATGATTCCGAATCAATATTGTTTATAATGTCATCCTTAATATCCGAAATCCGTGTTTCTCCCGTATATACTATGATTAGTTTTAACTTATCGGTCCCGGCATCACTTGTAAGTTGTTTTAGTAATTTTAAAGTAAATTCTCCTCGAGGTTCATCGTTATCCGCATCCGCATCCGGATCTAACTGTTGCTCCTCATCTCTTTCAATATTCAAATACCAATCTAAGATAACCACATCGGCTTTTTTTAGAATGACATCGTAACTGTCTATATCCGAAACGGATTTGGGTGCGTATATGGCACAAATTTTACCTGTTTTTGCAAATGCATTTGATACATCCAACGCACTAAAGGCATTATTGGTGGAGTCTTCTTTATATGCCTTGTCGTCAATAAATACTATATTTTGTATAAAGTTGTTTGCAATCTCTTTCGATTGTTCGATAAATCTGTCAGCCATATTTTTATTGCATTTTTTGAATCTTAAAAGTAACCGTAGAACCTTCTTTAGGTTGTACCACAAATATATCATAATTCTCTGCATTCAAAACCTCTTTACTGATACTTAATCCTAATCCTCTTCCATTGGGCTTTCTGGAAAATCTCAATTCAAAGATTCGTTCTTTATCTTGGGGTTTTATTTCAATACCGTTGTTAGAGATGTATATACCCGTATCATCCGCATGCAGTCGAATGATTTTTTCAGGAATATCACTTTGCTTCAACCAGTAGATGGCATTATCAATGATATTCACAAATACAGGATAGAATGTAGAACGAAATCCGTGTATTTTTCGACCGGCAAATCCGTTAGTATGTTTAAAAGCTATATTGTGTCGTTCAAGGCGGGACTTGAATAAATCTATTAAGAATGTTTTAATATCTAATAAAGATATGTCTTCTCGACGTCGATTCAATCGTCTGTTTAACGGGGTAAACAAATTTAAATAGCCGTCCAAATGCTCGAAATTTACCTTGATGTTTTTATATATTCCTTCCAATTTGATATCTACATCCGACCATGCTTTTAAATCTTTCAGACTATGTCGAATCGAATTAACCGTACCGTTGAATTCATGGTGCAATATCCCGACAGCCAATCCTAATTGGCTTAATTCAACGTCCGATTGTAATCGTTCCCGTAATTCCTCCAACTCTTCCGAAGCGGCTTCCGCTATTTGGTCATTTGTAATTATTTGACCGTCTTCGTTTTTTTCAACATAAAAACTTTCAAATTGTCGAATTATACGTTCCATAACATCCGTATTTCGACTGCTTATGGATTCTATTTCAGCTTCCATTCTTTTGCGTTCAGTTACCAAATCAAAGTTATCGGCTTTATCGGTTGTCAATAATTTGAATTGATCCTTTACGCTTCGTATTTGATTATCCAAATCGATTATCAGTTCATTCGTAAGATCCTTAATTTTGCGAGAAACATCGGAAACGACATCATTGGTTTCGCTTTTCTTCTTCTTATTAAGAGACAAAGCCTCAGCTGAAATCAATTCCACCGCTTGCTCTAACCGCTTTCGCTTACTTATTTCCAGATTCAGCTGTACCGTATAATCGTCAATTAGTTGATCGATACTTTCAGTGATATTTTTAAATATCGTTTGTTCCAGAATTTTGAATTCATTAAGGTATGTATCAAAATCCGCTCTCATTGATTTTGACATTGCAAATCCTTTGGGACTTGTTACCGATATTCTTTTTTTATAATCGGAAACTTTTTGTCTCATGGCGAATTCCAGATCAATTATCTTCTGGCTTGCTTCATCCGCATCGTTAATGTATAAAACCGAATGCAAATCGTTCCTAAAATTCGTAAGTAGCCCTTCCAGTTCGTTTTCGAATTTATGTTCCGTTAAACCAGCAAAAAAGATATCGAGCTCACGAGCAAATCTTTCCTTTTTCGATTTGGCCAATTTATCCCGACGTTCAAGTGCGTTATGGTACGCATTGAACTCGTCTTTCTTCTGATTGAAAAATTCCGATTGTGCCGTTTTGTTTTTTTCGCTGAAAAAATCAGCGGCAAGTTGTACAAAGAAATTTTTTAAAATCGCTTGAAGTTGGCGATATGCTTTATTTTCAATAAAACCTTCGCGTCCGGCTTTCTCCACCAAACCGCTGTGTTCTCGGTCCGCTATTTCAATAGCACCGAACATTCGTCGATAAGAAAAGAAATATGTTGATGCTCGTTTCGAACGATTTTTTTCAATATCCAGAAAATCATAATCGGAGTCACCATACGGTAGAACTCGAATATTATCTCTATATATGTATAAACCTCCGAATTTATCTCCTTTGGCTTTAATCCTGGCATAATTTTCGACATCTACACGAGAACTTTTCAATTCTCCTTGTAAATACGCCAAGTTGATTTTAAACGGACCACATTCGGTTTCTCTATAATAGTTGTCCCGCCAATTTACAATGTGATCATATGTTTTTTCTCCATATATTTTTACTAATCCCTTGAATTGTCCGAACTCATCAAATTGCCCTTGAAAATGGTGATCCGCCAATTCAAATTCTTCCGTGGTAAAAAAGTGTTCTTTATCTATGATGCTGACAAAACTACCGTCATTCGCCCTATAGTCTCTAAATGAAATGTCAACGACGGGAGTAGGATGATCGGGGGTCATTGTATTGTGAAATCCCATCAACATTTTTTCGATTTTTGTAGCTTCGTCCGAATTGCCATCTCCCTCTATATCGGAAATAATCGTATCGTAAACCGGGGAGATGAAAAATTGAGTTCCACCACAGCCATCGGTTAATTCAAATCCTTGTTGTAGTTGTAAAGAAAGTTGGTATGGGTCAACTTGAAAAGACGTGATAGAACTTTTTATTTTTTCAAAATCCTTGTCGTCAATAAGTTCTTTTTGATTTAATTTATCAAGGGATTGTACTACTTCATTTTTAATACTGTCAATATCGGCAGCATTCGGCATATGAGAGTATTCTCTTACCGGAATAACAATATCCTCCAAGTTAATCCCCGGCAACTCGAATATCTCCCAATTAATGAAAGCCACAACAATATCATATTCTTTAGATCTTAATTTTGCTTTCGATATGATTAGAACCTGACTTCCTATTGATGCAATAGCCAATCTTCCTATGCCTTTTTCTCCCATGATAGGACGTCTTGGCTTTGACATGTCAATGGGTGGTAAACTGCTTTTTTTATTTGCCAATTTACTTTCGGTCCCGAGTGTAAGCCAACGAGTTTCAAATTCCTCTTTTGTCATACCGAGACCGTCATCGCGCAATACCAGCAGATTATTACATCGGAGAAAATCGATATCGAACTTATCCGCATACGCATCATGCGCATTTTTTATAAGTTCGTTAATGGCTGTAGGGATACCGGCAATTTGTTGCCGCCCCAATAAGTCGAGAGCTCTTGCCCGGGTTTTAAATTGTGCCATCGTTTTCCAGTGCTTTTATCGTTTCACCTAATCGCCGAGCATATTCACATGGAACTGCATTGCCGATTAATTTTGCCGTTGCGGCAATACTATTTGTTTTAAACACATAGGTTTTTGGGAATGTTTGCAATGTTGCACCTTCCCGTAAAGACAGAGCCCGATCTTCCTCCGGATGTCCGAAACGTCCGTTTGAGATACTATAAAATTTAGTTGTAATGGTTGATGCCGGTCGATGCCACCACATACGCCCGAATGTATCTTTAAAGCAATCGTCTTTCCCTACAAAGCAAGGTAATTGCAATTCCGGATCGTTTGCCCAATCGAGTCTGTTTCCACCGTCGTGTTTGGTCTTTGCCAATCGTTTAAGACATATATCACTTAATCCAGCAACTGTATGGTTAAACACACTATTGTCTTTATGTCCTGCGCTAACTTTTGGAAAACCGTTCTCTTCACCTAAATAATCGGCTAAAACGGTCTCTTCATCGTCCGCATCAGGTAAATGTATATCGACATTTTCCAATCGTGTTGCGATAAGAGAAAATCTACGGCGACTTTGAGGTACGCCGTAGCGACTCATATCTACAACCTTGTAAACAGGATTTTTGTATCCGAGTTCTTCCAATTTCCGTAAAAAATAAGGTAAGATGCTATCTTTATTTGTGATTATGCCTGGAACATTTTCCACTAATACATATCCCGGTCTATAATATTCGATGAACCGAGCAAAGTTTTTTAATAAATCCTTAGATTTTAAGGCTTTATTCTTATCCGTATTAATTATGCTGTAAAATTGGCAGGGACTGCATCCCACCATAATCAAAAAGTCGTCATTTTTCCGTATTCCGAATTTTCGCTCAAAATAATTGCTTCTCAAACTCTTTATATTAGTTTGAATGAAAACACTTCCCGGATTATTATATTCATATGTTTCTTTGGCATCTTGATCAAAGTCCACACCTGCTATAACGTTAATCCCTGCCTGTCTTAAACCGCAAGTCATTCCGCCTCCTCCACAGAAAAAATCGATTGCTTTATATTTGGGTGTCATCATCTTGATTACATATTTGCGTAGAACAAAGTAATTCTTTAATATCAATCTTTAAAGTCTCGGCAATCGTCAGTAGGGTTTCCATCGAAGGTTGAACTTCGTTTGTACACCAACGAGAGACTGTCGATTCATTTTTACCTAATGCATGCGCCAACCATTTCCCGGTTTTTCCTTGTTCCGCAAGCACTATTTTCAGCCGATTTATCCGCTTCATTTGCATAACTATTGCTATAATCTGCAAATTTAGCGAGTATATTTTAGATATACAAACAGCACGAAACTTATTTATGCTTATCTGTTCTTATTCTCATTTTTTATTCTTAACTTTGCTTTCCGTAAGAGAGCTATTTGAAAGCGTGATAAACATGGTGTTCCACAGAGGCTTACTAATTTCTTATCCGTTGCCCACACCGCACGCGGATTCTTTTTAATCTGTTCACAGTCAAATAAATAGTTTCAGACTGTATCAAATATATGAATATAGAGTCAACCGGATACTTCTTTTCCCAAGCGCATATACAAGTGCTTGATCTTATTCCGTATTTTTTAGCTGCAGAATAAATAGACAAATTATCAGCATACTTGTCCTTAAGAACTGTCAGCTTGAATTCTTCTGTGTAATGCTTTTTAGACTTACTCATTTTTCCCATTTCTTTAATCTTTAAAGTGTTAAAACGGTGTAAAGTAAATCTGTACTAAGACACTTCATCATTATGGCAGAGCAATTTCATAAAAAACGCCGTATGAAACTGTTGGAATCATACGGCGTTTATGTAGTAAGTTGAAATGATCTATCTATGTATCAGAATGCTTCTGTCATATTAAAGTAGAACAGGTTCTGTTTGTTCACGAAGTTACGTCCGTAGTCGAATCGTACGTTCATGCGAGGCTGTACTTCTATGCGCAAGCCTAATCCGGCGTTGGGCAATACGCCTTCTATCTTTCCTGGGGTAGGACCCATGAAGCCTACGCCTCCCCACGCCACATATCCCAAGTGGCTGGTGATGCGCTTCAGCCATGTGCTGCGGTCGGTGTTGAACATCTGTCTGTATTCTACCAAGGCTACATGCGAGCTTTTATCGCGATACTGCCCCATGTAATATCCGCGCAGGTCGAACGGGGTTCCGCTCAATGCGTATTTAGTAAGAGGAATGTGCCGGCCAAAAGTATTTTTTGATTGTAGTGTCCACGCCAGCACTTTGCGTTGACCTACCGATTTGTATTGGCGGTAATCAAGCTCTAAGCGGTAGAAGTTCTTATCACTGCCTAACCATTTTTGATACATTATACCCCTCAAGTCTACGTATGTGCCACGGTAAGGGTTGGCTGGAATATCACGTGTGTCGTAAGAAAGAAGGAATCCGATTCCGGAACTGAAATTCTTATATCCGTTTTCATCGCCTCCGGCTGCAGCATAATCAGCTTGTTGAGGCAAGTATTTGGCGGGTTCACTGAGTTTGTCGTAAGAGATATCTATCTGCGGGCCGAAGAATATATCGCTCTTTCCCATGCGGAACAGGAACCATGGGTTTACCTGGAAGCCGCTGTAACGATATTGGCTGGTAGAGTCGCTTCGCTCATAGTTCTTATTAGTGTTATAACCTATACCGTAGAAATTCTCTCGTGTATTCTTATAATTCAGAACTCCGAAGATGCGGAACTTATCGTCCTTGAAGAATAGTTGCGGCTTCACCATAAGATTCAGACCTCCGCCTTCGAACATGAAAGCCAGTGCCATGGGTACTACCGAGCGTCGCATGGTGGTATCCTTAGGGTTCATGCGGAAAGTCATCAGTGCGCTACCGCCTATAAGTACTCCAAAATCGGGGGTATAGCTAGGTCCTCCTAAAATGTTATAATGGAAGTTGCGCTGCGCTACACGCTGACGGTGCGTCAGTATGGTTGTAGTAGTAGAATCAGTTTTGGCTAAAGATTCTTCTTTAGCTACGGTGGTGAAAGTGACTGATAGGGCGATAAAGAATAATATGTATTTTTTCATCAATTTGATATGAATGTTTCAGTGTGGCAAAGTTACGGTTTTTGAAACGATAACGAAGCGTTTTTTTATAAGACTTTATGGTATAAGGCCATGGTTTTACGGCTTAAGTAATACGTATTGATAAAAAAATATAATGCTTTTGGCTGTTATGAAGTAATTTCCTAATTTTACAAAGTTTAATGAGTAAGCTGTATAAGCAGCTAATAAATATGAGTTATAATACTATGACAGTTATAGAACGTTTTTTGAAGTACGTCACTTTCGATACTCAGTCGGATGAATCGACAGGGGTTACTCCAAGTACTGCGAAACAGATGGTTTTTGCAGAGTATTTAAAGTCGGAGCTCGAAGCTTTAGGCTTGGAAGAGATTTCGCTTGACGAGAATGGCTATCTGTTTGCCACTCTTCCGGCTAATGTGAATCGTGAGATACCTACCATCGGCTTTATAGCCCATATGGATACAAGTCCAGATATGAGCGGAACAAATGTAAAGCCTCGCATCGTAGAAAATTACGACGGAAAGCCCATTGTTTTATGTGCAGAAGATAACATTATTCTTTCGCCGGAGCAGTTTCCAGAATTGCTTGACCATGTAGGCGAGGATTTGATTGTTACCGATGGACATACATTGCTTGGCGCAGACGATAAAGCCGGTATAGCCGAGATAGTAGGCGCGATGGCTTATCTGAAAGAACATCCCGAAATTGAGCACGGAAAAATCAGAATCGGCTTTAACCCCGATGAGGAAATCGGATTGGGTGCGCATAAGTTCGATGTTGAGAAGTTTGGCTGTAAGTGGGCGTATACCATGGACGGTGGTGAAGTTGGCGAATTGGAATTCGAAAACTTCAATGCTGCATCGGCTAAGGTACATATTAAAGGACGCAACGTTCATCCGGGATATGCCAAGAATAAGATGATTAACTCTATGCTTCTGGCCAACGAATTTATCTCAATGCTTCCGGCTAACGAGGTTCCGGCCGCTACCGAAGGATATGAAGGTTTCTATCACTTGATAGGCATTCAGGGAGATATTGAAGGTACAGACCTTTCTTATATTATTCGCGACCATGACCGCGCTAAATTTGAACAGCGCAAGAAATTCATCGCCGCTTGTGCCGAAAAGATGAATGAACATTATGGCGCAGACACCGTTACGGTATGTCTGAAGGACCAATATTATAATATGCGTCAGCAGGTGGAGCCGTTGATGCACATCATCGACATCGCTTTTGCTGCTATGACAGAAGCAGGAGTAGAGCCTAAAGTAAAGGCTATACGTGGCGGAACAGACGGAGCGCAACTGTCGTTTAAAGGATTGCCTTGTCCTAACATCTTTGCAGGAGGATTGAATTTCCACGGACGCTATGAGTTTGTGCCTATCCAGTCTATTCATAAGGCAATGAATGTGGTGGCTAAGATAGCAGAGCTTACCGCTAAAAGATATTGATAAATATATATAAGTGCCGAATGCCGGATTATGAGAATCCGGTATTCGGTGCTTTTGCTTTTTATAATAAATAACCTTAAAGATTTTAGACCTAATTATGAAAACGACTCCTTTTACAGAGAAGCACATTGCTTTAGGGGCAAAAATGCATGAGTTTGCAGGATACAATATGCCTATTGAATATCCTACAGGTATAATCAATGAACACTTTACAGTTTGTGATGGGGTGGGTGTGTTCGACGTGTCTCACATGGGTGAGTTTTGGGTAGAAGGTCCCAATGCGCTTGCTTTCATTCAGCAGGTTACATCGAACAATGCGGCTGTTCTTACCGAGGGTAAGGTACAGTATACTTGTTTCCCGAATGAAACTGGTGGTATAGTAGACGACTTGTTGGTGTATTGCTTTAATCCGGAGAAGTATTTGTTGGTAGTGAATGCAGCCAATATTGATAAAGACTGGAATTGGTGTGTGTCGCACAATGAAGCGGGCGCTGAATTGACAAATGCATCTGATAATATAGGACAGTTGGCAGTGCAGGGACCTAAGGCTGTAGCAACATTGCAGAAGCTTACCTCTGTTAATTTGTCTGATATACCTTATTATAATTTCTGCGTTGGCGAGTTTGCCGGCGTGCCAGATGTTATTATCTCTAATACCGGATATACCGGAGCTGGAGGTTTTGAATTGTATTTTGATCCGAAAGACGCCATAAAGATATGGGATGCCGTATTCGAAGCAGGCGCTGAATTTGATATCAAGCCGGTAGGACTTGGTGCACGCGACACTCTGCGTCTTGAAATGGGATTCTGCCTGTACGGTAATGATATAGACGATACAACTTCGCCTATCGAAGCTGGTTTGGGATGGATTACCAAGTTTGTTGACGGAAAGAACTTCACCAACCGTGCCATGCTTGAACAGCAGAAGAAAGACGGTGTTTCTCGTAAATTGGTAGGCTTTGAAATGATAGACAGAGGTATTCCTCGTCACGGATATAATTTGACCGATGCTGAAGGACAAGTAATAGGACATGTTACATCGGGTACAATGTCGCCTGTTCGTAAAATCGGAATCGGAATGGGATACGTGAAAATAGAATTCGCTAAGCCCGAGACGGAAATCTATTTGGATAATAGAGGACGTAAGTTGAAAGCTAAAGTGGTTAAACCTCCTTTTCGCAAGTAAGAATTAAACCTAATATTAACTATAAGAAAAATGTTTTAGCATGAAGAATTTAATCTCTTCTCTTTTTGTAGGAGCTGCGCTCATGGCCTTTACTAGTTGTAGCGATGGGTCGTCGGCTGTTAAGCCCTACAACGAAGGCATCAACATCATCCCGATGCCTCAGACTTTAGTTCAGCAGGACGGACAGTTTAAACTTGCCGATGGCATGGTAATCGGAGCTTCTACTCCGGAAGCGAAGACCGTAGCCGAGTTCTTTGCCGATAAAATGATGCGTTCTACAGGATACAAGTTCACTGTAGCCGATAAGGGTACTATCAACCTTACAATTGACGCATCGAAAGAAGGTAACTATGAGGCTTACGAACTGAATGTAGCTGCCGATGGCGTAAATGTTTCGGCCAAGACTCCACAAGGATTGTTCTACGGTATGCAGACTTTCTTGCAATTGTTGCCTGCCGAAATTGAAAGCCCTGAGAAAGTGAAAGGCATCAGCTGGACTGCCGCTGCAGTATCTGTAAAAGATGAACCAAGATTCCATTATCGTGGATTGATGATTGACCCATGTCGTCATTTCATGCCGGTAGAGGCTATCAAGAAGCAGATTGATGTGATGGCTATGTTTAAGATAAACACATTGCATTGGCATCTTACAGAAGACCAGGGATGGCGTATCGAAATCAAGAAATATCCTAAGCTGACAGAAGTTGGTTCTAAGCGTATCGATGGCGAAGGTACTGAATACGGAGGTTTCTACACTCAGGAAGAAGTGAAAGATATCGTGAAGTATGCAGCCGACCGTTTCATTACCGTAGTTCCTGAATTGGAAATTCCTGGTCACGAATTGGCAGCTATCGCGGCTTATCCAGAACTTTCTTGTAAAGGTGAAGCTATTACTCCGCGTGTCATTTGGGGTGTTGAGGATATCGTGATGTGCCCGGGTAAAGAAGAAGTATTTAAATTCTTGGAAGATGTTATAGACGAATTGGTGGCTTTGTTCCCAAGCGAATATTTCCATATCGGTGGCGACGAATGCCCTAAGGCTAGCTGGAAACAGTGCCCATTGTGTCAGAAACGTATCACTCAAGAAGGATTGCGTGGCGATAAAAAACATTCTCCCGAAGAAAGATTGCAGAGCTACGTAGTACGTAGAATAGAGAAGTATCTTGCTACTAAGGGAAAGAAAATCATCGGATGGGACGAAATTCTTGAAGGTGGTGTAGATCCTACCGCAACTATTATGTCATGGCGTGGTGAAGACGGTGGTATCGCTGCAGCATCGGCAGGACATGATGTTATTATGACTCCGGGTTCTGGTGGTATGTACCTTGATCATTATCAGGGTGATTACAAGATTGAGCCTGTAGCTATCGGTGGTTATGCTACATTGGAAAAGACTTATAGCTATAATCCGGTGCCCGATACTTTGGTAGTACAAGGTAAAGAAAAGTATGTTAAGGGTGTGCAGGCTAATGTTTGGTCTGAGTATCTTTACACAGAAGATATCCGCTCTTATATGACATTCCCGCGTGGTATAGCATTGGCTGAAATCGCATGGACTAACTTGGATCGTAAAGATTATAAGGATTTTGAACGCCGTATCAATAATGCATACGTTCGTTTGGATGAGCATGATGTGAAATACCATATTCCATTGCCTCAGCAGCCTAAGGGTTCTTATGACTATGTAGCTTTCACTGATAAAGCTTCGTTGGAATTCACTACTACACGTCCGTGCAAGATGGTGTATACTACAGATGGTAACGAGCCTACTGCAAAATCTACAGAATATACTGCTCCTATTAACTTTGACGACAGCGGCGTATTGAAGATCGCTTCTGTTCTTCCTTCGGGCAAGATGAGTAAGGTGCGTACTATCACTGTAGAAAAACAAGAGTTGGCTCCTGCCGCTACTGTTGAAAAGACAGAACCGGGACTTGTTATGAAGGTGACAGACGGTATGTATCTTGACATGAAGGCTTTCGACGCTGCAGGTAAAGAACCTATCGAAACTAAGGTAATCAAGGATTTGAAAGAACTGAAATCTTACCGTAAGACTTCTGATTCTATGCGTGGCATTCCGCAGTATGCATCAGTAGCCGAAGGTTATTTCAATGTTCCCGAAGACGGTGTTTACGTGCTTTCTTCTGAATATGAAAATGTTTGGGTGGATGGCAAGTTGGTTATAGATAACGGCGGCGAAGTTAAACGCTTCTCTCGTCGCGACAGAGGTGTTGCTCTTCAGAAAGGTTTGCATCAGTTGAAGGTTGTGTTCTTAGGACACATCGTAGGTGGATGGCCTTCAAACTGGAGCGATGGAGTCGTTAGATATCGTAACGTAAATGCTGATGAATTCACTCCGATTTCAGCTGATATGTTGGTTCATTGATTCAGAATAGCATATAAATAAAAAGAATCCGTCTATAGCAATAAGCTGCAGACGGATTCTTTTTTTTATGATTATTTCGATAAGGAATGTTATTCGTTAGATAGACAATTCATGCAATATGTTTACCAGTTCACGGTTGATAGGCTTGTCGTTCTTGATAGCTTTGTTGAAAGGTACATATACGATTTCATCGTTTTCTATACCGATCATAACGTTACGTTGACCTTCCATCAGAGCTTGGATGCTGGCTACGCCCATTCGGCTGGCGATAATTCTATCGTGTGCTGTAGGGCTACCGCCTCTCTGCAAGTGACCTAAGATGGTTACACGTACGTCGTACTGCGGATATTCGTTCTTTACACGCTCTGCATAGTGCATCGCTCCACCTGTAATTTCACTTTCGGCAACCAATACGATAGAACTGCTCTTAGATTTACGGAAACCGTTTTTGATGAACTCTTCCAACTGGTCTACTTCGGTATTGAATTCAGGAATAATAGCAGCTTCTGCTCCTGCTGCGATAGCTCCGTTCAGTGCGAGGAATCCGGCGTCGCGTCCCATAACTTCCACAAAGAATAAGCGTTCGTGCGAAGTGGCAGTGTCACGGATTTTATCGACAGCGTCAAGGATAGTGTTAAGCGCTGTGTCATAACCGATGGTAGTGTCGGTGCCGTACAAGTCGTTGTCGATAGTACCAGGAAGTCCGATACAGGGGATGTCAAATTCTTGTGCAAGAATTCTTGCTCCACTCAGCGAACCGTCTCCGCCGATAACGACAAGAGCGTCGATACCTTCTTTCTGCATATTTTCGTATGCTAACTGTCTTCCTTCGGGTGTCTTGAACTCCTGACAGCGTGCGGTTTTGAGGATTGTACCTCCTTGCTGGATGATATTACTTACGTTTTGGCTTTTGAATTCATGAATTTCGCCTGTTATCAACCCTTTATAGCCATGATAGATACCTTTGACCTGCAAGCCGTTGTAGATTGCAGAACGTGTTACGGCGCGGATGGCAGCATTCATACCTGGAGCATCACCTCCTGAAGTAAGTATACCGATGCATTTAATTGTTCCCATAAATGATATTTAGTATTGTTCTTTTATGCAAAAGTATTAAAAAATCATAGTGTCAACCAATAGAAGACGTGATTTTTACGAATTTCAACAATCTTTTAGAATGGCGTCTCGGCAAGCCTCCATCAGCCACTTTGGGGTAGAGGTGGCTCCGCAAATGCCTACAGAGGTTACGTTGTCGGTAAGCAGCGATAGGTCGATGGCTTCCGGACGGTCTATTCTGTAGGAATTTGGATTTACAGACAGGCACTCGTGGAATAGTATTTTACCGTTAGAGCTTTTATGTCCACATACAAAGAATACCAAGTCGTGCGATGCGGCGAACTTTCTGATGTCAGGCATACGGTTGGCCACTTGTCGGCAGATGGTATCATAATATAAAAAGGTGGCTTGCGGCGAAATGTGCTGACTAATGTAGGCCACTATCTCGCGGAATTCATCGAGCGACTTGGTGGTCTGTGAATAGAGGCGGATGTCTTGCGTGAAGTCCAGCTTACGCGCTTCCTCTAAATTCTCTATCACGATGGCTTCTCCGTGAGTCTGTCCTACTAAGCCGAGCACTTCGGCGTGACCGTTCTTTCCGAATATTACGATTTGTTTTCTACGATTACCGTCTTGATTGTCGTATTCCTGTTTGATACGTTTCTGTAGACGCAGTACTACAGGGCAGGTGGCATCTATGATTTCTATGTGATTTCTTTCGGCGGTTTCGTAAGTCTCTGGCGGCTCTCCGTGTGCACGCAGTAATACGCGGGCGTTTTGAAGTGTCTTCAATTCTTCATGACCGATGGTTATCAGTCCCAGCCCTTTCAGGCGTTCACATTCTCTTCCGTTGTGCACGATGTCTCCTACACAGTATAGTGTATCTCCTTTCTGTAATTCTTCTTCGGCTTTACGGATGGCCGTTGTTACTCCGAAGCAAAACCCAGACCCTTCGTCTATTTCAACTTTCAGTTTACGCATTGATAGCTCTTTTATATTGGTTCATAAGCCATTCTTTCTGTTCGGCTATGCTCATGTGACTGTTGTCGAGAAGCAGAGCGTCGTCGGCTTTACGCAGCGGACTTACTGCACGGCTCTGGTCGATACGGTCGCGTTCTTCTACGTTCTTCAGAATTTCTTCGTATGGTTCTTCTTGTCCTTTGGCTTTTAGTTCGTCGTAACGACGCTGGGCGCGTATCTCGGCCGATGCCGTTACGAATATCTTCAGTTCAGCGTTGGGGAAGACAGCTGTACCTATGTCGCGTCCGTCCATCACGATGCCCTTTTCCTTGCCCATGTCTTGTTGCTGTTTTACCAATGCATGGCGTACAAAGCCCAAAGCGGCCACCTGACTAACATGTGATGATACTTCGAGAGTGCGTATGCGGTCTTCGATGTCTATACCGTTCAGACATGTGCGTGGTTTGCCAGTAGTTGCGTCTATCTGAAATGATATATGTATATTATTAAGCTGTTGTTCCAACTCTTCAGCCTTTACGTTTCCGTCGGGGAAGAACAAGTCATGCTGAATGCAGTAAAGCGCTACAGCACGATACATAGCTCCACTATCTATATAAATGTAACCTATTTCTCGTGCCAAATCTTTCGCCATTGTGCTTTTCCCGCACGATGAAAAGCCGTCTATTGCGATGACTATCTTTTTCATATACGTCTGTATTCTAATTTGTTAATTATTTATGAGTTCAAAGATAATTCTTTTTGTTAAAATACTAAAGTCTTGTATACTTTTAAAAATGTTGCGATGTACTAGTTAGTATTGTAGGGATACGTTTTATAAGTTATTTTGGTTTAGTATGAAGTGCTGAAATTGAAAGAAAAAATCTTTTTTTTGCGTGAAGTGTTGTGCATTAAAAGATTTGCGCTATATTTGCACGACAGAGAATTATTAACCCATTAAAAGTTATTTTATGGAAATTAAAAAATCGCCCAAAGCCGATTTGGAAGGCAAGAAGACCACTGGTGTTCTTATCGGTCTTGTGCTGATATTGGCAGCAATGTTCGTTGCGTTTGAATGGACAAAACGTGACGTTGTGATCACTGCCGATAGCGGTATCCAAGAGGTTGCTTTCGAAGAAGAAATGGTTCCTATCACGGAACAAGAAGAACCAAAACAAGCTCCTCCTCCTCCCGAGGCTCCGAAAGTGGAAGAAGTTTTGCAGATTGCAGATAACGATGCAAACGTAGAAGAAACTACTATCCAGTCTAACGAAGATAAAGGTGAAGCTGTAGAAATTAAGTACGTACCTGCAGTAGTTGAGGAAGAAGAGGTGGAAGAACAGCAGATCTTCCAGGTTGTAGAAGAGATGCCTGAATTCCCGGGTGGTATGGCAGAATGTATGAAGTTCTTGGCTAAGAACATCAAATATCCTACTATCGCACAGGAAAATGGTGTACAGGGACGTGTAATCGTTCAGTTCGTCGTTAACAAAGACGGAACAATCGTTGATCCGGTTGTTGTACGTAGCGTTGACCCTTACTTGGATAAGGAGGCACTCCGTGTCATCAAGGCAATGCCTAAGTGGAAACCAGGTAAGCAGCGCGGTAAGGCTGTACGTGTAAAATATACAGTGCCTGTAACATTTAGATTGCAGTAATCGATTTTGTCGACAATATTTAAATAGGCACGGATTAGGGCTTTGGCTGCTAATCCGTGCTTAATTTTTATCTGTTATTATATTTTCTATTATTATGAAACAGTTTGACCATAAGGCTTTACATCAGCAAATTCATCAGTATATTAAATCGTTAGGATATAAACGTGCTCCAGAAGGTTTGTATGATCCGATAGAGTACGTACTTGATATGGGAGGTAAGCGCCTTCGTCCGGTATTGATGCTTTTGGCGTATAATTTATATAAGGAAGATGTTGAGACAATCTATTCGCAGGCAGCGGGTATAGAGACCTACCATAACTTTACGTTGCTTCACGATGACTTGATGGATGAGGCTGATATGCGTCGTGGTGTTCCTACTGTTCATAAGAAATGGAATCCTAATACCGCTATTCTGTCGGGCGACGCTATGCTGATTCTTTCTTATCAGTTCATGATGAACGGTTGTCCGGCTCAATGCGTACACGATGTGATGGAAGTGTTCGGACGCACAGCGCTCGAAATCTGTGAAGGACAGCAATGGGATATGGAGTTCGAAACTCGCGACGATGTGGCGATAAGCGAATATATGGAAATGATTCGTCTAAAAACATCTGTTCTTTTGGGTGGCGCTCTTCAGATAGGAGCTATCTTGGGCGGTGCTTCAGAGCAAGATGTGCTTGCGCTGTATCAGGTAGGAGTAAAAGCCGGATTGGCATTCCAGCTGCAAGATGACTTCCTCGACGTGTATGGCGATCCTAAGGTGTTCGGTAAAAACATCGGCGGTGATATTCTTTGTAACAAGAAAACGTTTATGCTTCTGTCTGCGCAGAATATGGCTGATGCGGAAACAAGAAAAGAATTGCTTTCGTGGATTAAGCGTGAAGATTATGTTCCTGCCGAAAAGATAAGTGCTGTGACCTATATATATAATAAGGTGGGAATAGATAATGTGTGCCGCGCGGAAATCAATCGATACTACGATGAAGCGATGGCATGTCTGGATCAGGTTTCGGTAAGCGAAGAAAGAAAAGCTAATCTGAAAAACTATTTGCTTAGTTTGATGGGACGTAATTTGTAATTGCAGTTATGACGACATTCATAGATACACATACTCATCTGTTTGCTGAAGAGTTTGATGACGACCGTGAGTTGGCGATAATCCGTGCCAAAGAAGCGGGAGTGACACGTATGTTCATGCCGAACGTCGATGATTTGACGGTAGATTCATTGGTTAATCTCTGTAACACCCATGAAGGGTGCTTTCCGTTGATAGGACTTCACCCTACTTCGGTAGATGCTGACTGGGAGAAACGTCTGGCGGTTATCGAAAGATGGCTTCGCTCTGAACAGAAGTTCTACGGTATCGGTGAGATAGGGATGGACTTGTATTGGGATGCCACCTATCGTGATGAACAGATGAAGGTGCTCGATATTCAGATTCAGTGGGCGATAGAGCGAAACATGCCGTTGGTATTCCATTGTCGCGAAGCTTATACTGAATTGCTGGAAGTATTGTCTAAATATCGTCATTGCAAGCTACGTGGCATATTCCATAGTTTTACTGGAACATCAGAAGATGCCGCTTCGCTGCTAGAATATCCAGATTTTATGCTCGGCATAAACGGGGTGGTGACGTTTAAGAAAAGCACGTTGCCCGAAGCATTAAAAGAAATACCATTGCGGCGTATAGTGTTAGAAACAGACTCTCCGTATTTAGCTCCTGTTCCGTACCGTGGAAAACGCAATGAAAGTGCTTTCGTGGTTAAGGTGGCCGAGAAATTATCTGATATTTACGGTCTTCCGTTAGCGGAAATCGCTAGAATTACAACAGAGAACGCGCTGAAAGTCTTCTAAAATGTATGAAACAGTTTTTAAAGAATATTAATTTTTGAGATATTGCTCAACTTTTATGCGGCGAATGTTATGTAAGACGAAAAAAAAGAATACATTTGTAGCTGAAAAGACTGATAGACCCTTTCGAAGGGTTTGTGAGTGCTTTTAGCGGACGTGAGGAGAGGTGCTCGAGTGGTTGAAGAGGCACGCCTGGAAAGCGTGTATACGCCTAAAGCGTATCACGGGTTCGAATCCCGTTTTCTCCGCAAACTATTAAATTTAAATTATCAATTAATTAATCTTAAAAATTTAGACACACAATGAAAAAGTTATTTGCGATTCTTGCCGTAATGGGTGTCCTCTCATTCGGAATGACTCAAGCAGCTATGGCTCAGGATTCTACTGCAACAGCAGCTCCCGAACAGTCAGAACAAGTTGCACCTGCTACAGACGAAGCTGAAGCTCCTGCAGTAGTAGAAGAAACTAGTATGCATAAAGAATTGAAGACAAAGTTTATCGAAGGTGATGCAGGCTTTATGTCTTTGGTTGCTATTGCATTGGTTTTGGGTCTTGCTTTCTGTATTGAACGTATCATTTACTTGAGCTTGGCTGAAATTAACGCTAAGAAATTGATGGGTAAACTTGAAGCTGCTTTGGCTAAGGGTGATGTAGAAGGTGCTAAGGATATCTGCCGTAACACTCGCGGTCCTATCGCTTCTATCTGCTACCAAGGTTTGATGAGAATCGAAGATGGTGTAGACGTTGTAGAACGTTCTGTAGTATCTTACGGTGGTGTTCAGGCTGGTTACCTTGAAAAAGGATGCTCTTGGATCACATTGTTCATCGCTATGGCTCCGTCTTTGGGATTCTTGGGTACTGTAATCGGTATGGTTATGGCGTTCGATAACATCCAGCGTGCAGGTGATATTTCTCCGACAGTCGTTGCAGGTGGTATGAAGGTTGCCTTGATTACTACTATCTTCGGTTTGATCGTAGCGTTGATTCTTCAGGTATTCTATAACTATATCCTTGCAAAGATTGAAGCTATCACAAGCCAGATGGAAGACTCTTCTATCACATTGCTTGATATAATTATGAAATACAACTTGAAATACAAAAAATAATAATTTGAACGATGACTAAATTATCATATAAAGTATCGTACTACGTATTTTATGTCTGCATCGCTCTTATTTTAGTTGTGCTGGCATTATTCTTCGGGGTAGGATACAATCAGACAAATGCCGCAGGCTTGGTAGAACCAGCCAATACACCGGCATTGATATTCCTGATGTACGGATTGTTTGCCGTTACTATCATTGCAACTTTAATCGGTGCTTTGATTCAGTTCGGCGCAGCATTGAGAGATAATCCTAAGGCAGCTATTAAATCTTTCTTGGGAGTAATCTTGTTGGTTGTTCTGCTTATTGTTACTTACAACGCTGGTGCATCAGATGCAGTGGTATTGGGTGACGGAACTTCTTTTAGCGATACTACTATGTTGAAGGTAACAGACATGTTCTTGTATTCAACTTATATATTGTTCGCTGTTGCAGCAATTGGTGTATTACTTAACTTGTCAGGTATCTTTAAAAGCTTGAAATAATATCGCATTGATTTAAAATTAAAAAGTAAGTAAAATGGGTAAGAGAAAAAGAAAAGTGCCAGGCATTAATGCCAGTTCAACGGCCGATATTGCTTTTATGTTGCTTATTTTCTTCCTTATTACAACATCAATGGATACTGACCGTGGTTTGGCAAGACGACTTCCGCCTCCGCCAGAAAACGAAAAGCAGAAAGACGATATTATTGTAAAGGAAAGAAATGTTCTCCAGATCCGTCTGAACAAGGACGACCAATTGATGATTGGTGGAGAATGGTCTGATATTAAGCAATTAAGAGAAAAAGCTAAAGAATTCATCGCCAATCCGAAGGATGATCCTAATATGCCTGAAAAGCATGCTAAGACACTTCCTTTCTTTGGAAACGTGATGATTACTGAAAAGCATGTTATTTCTGTACAGAATGACGTTGGTACAAGCTATGACGCTTATTTCCAGGTTCAGAACGAGTTGGTAGCAGCTTATAATGAGTTGCGTGACGAATTGGCTAAGGCTCAGTTCGGTAAACCACTTGCTGAATGTACAGAGGAACAGAAAGAAGCTATCAGTGATTACTATCCACAGAAGATTTCTGAAGCTGAACCTAAAAAATATGGAGGAAAATAATAATGGGAAAATTTAGCAAGACAGGAAAGCGTGAGATGCCTGAATTGAACACCTCTTCTTTGCCTGACCTTATCTTCACCATGTTGTTCTTCTTCATGATTGTAACAACAATGCGTGAGGTTACTTTGAAGGTACAGTTTAAAGTTCCAGCAGGAACTGAATTGGAAAAGCTTGAAAAGAAATCTTTGGTATCTTTCATCTATGTAGGTAAGCCGATGCCTGAATTCCAAAAGAAGATGGGTACGTCAGACCGAATTCAGTTGAATGATAAATTTGCTGAATCTTCAGAGGTTCAGGATTACATTTATCAGGAACGTGAAAACATGAAAGAATCGGATAAACCGTTTATGACAGTTTCATTGAAAGTCGATTCAAAGACTAAGATGGGTATCGTAACTGAAGTAAAACAGGCTCTTCGTAAAGCATATGCTTTGAAAATTAACTATTCTGCTTCTCAGCGTAAGTAAGATAGTGTATAGATAGAAAAAGGCTGTATTAAAGGATTTGATCCTTGTGATACAGCCTTTTTTGTTTGTATGCATGTTGTAAAGTTTTTGCTCTTTTGGCTAGACTTTAGAAGAAACTATAATTGTATGGTATAAAACAATCAAGCCGAACGACTTATTTTGCAAAGTGCGTTCGGCTTGATTTTATTTTAGGACTATGATCGTTGCGGTATTAGACTTGCTTTTAGCAGTTTACTCCATATACTTCACGATGAATCTCATTCTTTATGTTTTCGAATTCATTGTCTATGCTGTCTGTGCCGGTGTACATTAATAGCAAGGGCAGTTCATCGTCTTCTTTTCTATACGGTGGCTGCATGTAATTCAAGTTGCAGAGCTCGAATCCGCAGCGTTTGTAGAAACCTATGCGGCGAGTACTCATTTCGTCTTCCGGTCTTTCCACTTCAAGTATTATTACTCCGGGATAAGTCTCTTTCAGCTTGTTCATTATTTTAAGACCATAGCCCTTATTGCGTATATGCGGAGATGTAGCAAGATGTTCTATATATCTGAATCCGTTTAACGACCATACGGTTATTAGTCCGATTACAGAGTCTGTCTCCTGATCTGTGATGCAAAGGCATTCAAATTTTGGGTTGTTATCCGTGTTTTCGCGTTGAAACTCGTTATCTCTTCGCTCCTCTTGCGGAAAAGCTGAGTGTAGCAGGTTTTCAACGAACGCATAATGCGGATGACTTGTAGTAATAGGGTTAAATGTAATCATATCACTGTTTTTATTCGGTATAGAAATAGATCATTCTTTCTAATGCTCTTTGGCATACTGGGCAGAACTGCGGACCGTCGTTTGTCTTCATTCTGCAGTCTGTAGTAGGGCGATAGATACCTTTCAGCGTATATCCGCCACCTTCGTAAGCTCCAACTTTATTGTATATCTTCTTAGGGTCTGTTTCCGGTTTGGTAGGAATAGGAGTTCCCTGCTGTACCATATCTTTCCACTTATCTTCAAAATGAACCAAGGTAGTGATGTTCTGTTCCCATGGCTCTATCTCATACGGATATTGCGAGCTTGGAGTCTCGTCGTAAGCATATTCGTCGGCTAATCCGCCAAAGCTATGACCGAATTCATGTACCACTACAGGCTTGAACATAGTATGATGCGCTGTAGTCAGAGTATACGAGTTGTATATACCACCGCCACCGTATGTATCTGTGTTGGCAAGAATTATGATATGTTCATACGGAATGCCAGCCAGCCAATTATGTATAGCCTTTACGCTGCGTGTAGTGAGATAACGGTCAGAGTAGAAGGTGTCGAAATGAGAGCTGACAGCTGTAGTTTTCCATTCGTTATTGCGAGGAATGCTTACGCCACTGTCTTTCGACGGACAAGCTACTGCCACTATGTTGAATCTGTCTTTCAGACGTTTGAACGGTTCGTGCGAGAACAATGCATCGCAAGTAGCCTGAGCATCTTTGTAGAACAAGTCCATTTCGGCTTCTGTATAACCCTCTGCCATGATGGCCACGTCGATACATTTATCTGACGAACCGCTTTTCAGCAGATACTTATGCGGAGTGATATCTTTCGTTCCACGCTGATGAATCAGAATATCTTTAGGACTTACCTCATGCGTTAAGCTTGCCGATGTTTTATGATACTTATCTTTAAGTTCTATAGTAACTATAGCATCTTCTTTAGGGAAAGGTATTAAGTACGAGTTTTCGAATCCGCGGGTTACGTGTTTAGCCTCTTCTTCAGTCACCCATTCCTGGAACAGGCTTGAAAAAGAAGTACGATATATAATTGTCCCCGTTTTTTTATCCTTTACGGTTATCTGTCCGTTTCCTTCCACCGGAAGCTTACCCAGCGAGTGGCGTCTGCCAGCCCACTCAGGATAAGACACCAATTCATCAAGGCTGATGTTTTGTGAATTGGCATTACCGTTAAAAAGATAGTCAAGACGCAGAGTCTTATTCTCGAAAAAGTCCTCAAAATTTTGTGAATTAGCGGGTATTACACCGCATGTTGCCAATAAAGCAAGTGTAAATAATTGTTTTTTCATAATTCAGAGTTTGTAATTGCAAAGATAGAATTATCTATCGAATTAAAGCCAAACCGCATATAAAACTTATAATCCTTATTAAATTATAAAAGAATTATTTTATCTTTGCTCGGTAATAAATAAGATAATCAATGGGACATCATCAAATTGATAAGTTAGACGAACAGATTTTGCGCTTGATAGCGGAGAATGCTCGTATCCCGTTTCTTGAAGTTGCGAGAGCGTGTAATGTTTCAGGAGCGGCTATTCATCAGCGTATTCAGAAACTCACTAATTTAGGAATACTGAAAGGCTCGGAGTTCGTTATCGATCCGGAGAAGATTGGATATGAAACGTGTGCTTACATTGGACTTTACTTGAAAGACCCGGAACAGTTCGATAATGTTACGGAGGCTTTGAAGCTCATTCCGGAAGTTGTGGAGTGTCATTTCACTACCGGACAGTATGATATGTTTATAAAGATATACGCTAAGAACAACCATCACTTGCTGAATATCATTCACGATAAGTTGCAGCCGTTGGGATTGTCGCGTTCAGAAACCATCATATCTTTCCGCGAAGCCATCAAGCGTCAGATGCCTATACGGAACCTGGCGGATGATGACGAAGCAGAAGTTACCGAAGAGTAATCTGCGGTGTATTATTTGCGAACGTAGTCTACAAAGCTATAAGAGTAGAGGTGCTTTTCGTCTGTAGAATGGCATTCTCTACTTTTTTCTTGCCATACATTCAGGTCGATGGTAGGGAAGAATGTGTCGGCTTGCGCCTTGTCGTCGTCTATTTCGGTGATGCACAAGCGGTCGGCTATGGGTAGAGCCTCTTTATAAAGGCTTGCTCCTCCTATAATGTATATGTCCTCATCTGCTTGGCATTGATTAAGAGCGTCTTCTAAAGAATGATAGCATTCCGCTCCGGCAAATTGTTGTTCCGAACGGCTCAGTACTATGTTTCTTCGGTTTGGGAGTGCCCCTTTGGGAAGAGAATCGAAAGTCTTGCGTCCCATTATGATGGTATGTCCGGTAGTAAGTGCCTTAAAGCGCTTCAGGTCGTTGGGCAACCAGTACAGCAATTTGTTCTCAAAGCCGATGGCAAGGTTCTTGTTTACGGCTACTATAATAGAAATCATACGTATGCTTTTTTGTTGTTATACTGATACGGCTCCTGCAATGTGAGGCCATGGGTCATAGTTCACTAGTTCGAAGTCTTCGAATTTAAAGTCGAAGATATTTTTCACGTCCGGGTTAAGACGCATCTGCGGCAATGGGCGAGGTTCGCGCGTAAGCTGTAGGTCAACTTGTTCCAGATGGTTCAGGTAGATATGTGTATCACCCAGTGTGTGTACAAAGTCGCCAGCCTTCAGCCCGGTTACCTGTGCCATCATTTGCAGCAGCAGGGCATACGATGCTATGTTGAACGGCACGCCCAAGAAGCTGTCGGCACTGCGTTGGTACAACTGTAGGCTCAGTCGTCCGTTGGCTACGTAGAACTGGAAGAACGCATGACACGGCGGAAGGTTCATGTTATTTAGGTCTGCCACATTCCATGCACTTACTATGATTCTTCGCGAGTCGGGATTATGCTTTATGGTCTCTACCGCCTCGCTAATCTGGTCAATGAAACCTCCGTTATAATCGGGCCATGAACGCCATTGATAACCGTAAATATGACCCAAGTCACCGTTGGCATCCGCCCATTCGTTCCAAATTCTTACCCCGTGGTCTTGCAGATACTTTACGTTGGTATCACCTTGCAGAAACCATAACAATTCGTAGATAATTGATTTCAGGTGAAGTTTTTTCGTGGTTACCAACGGGAAACCGTCTTCCAGATTGAAACGCATTTGGTGTCCGAATACGCTGATGGTGCCCGTTCCGGTACGGTCGTCTTTACGTACACCCTCGGTACGTATGCGATGTAATAAGTCAAGATATTGTTTCATTGTGTATTGAGGCCTGTTATTTATTTACTATAGCGAAAGATTTGTTAGTCTTTCTGTCGGCTTTTAGCTGATTAATCAGCTTTTTCTGTGACAAAGGTAGCTAAATTCTTAAGATAAACCTCTAAATTTGCATCTATATAGTCAAAGTAAAACCACTAAAGAGCGAATGATGAATCTTCCTTCCGATTTTGAAAAACGTACTAGTGCCTTGTTGGGCGAAACCGATTATCAGTTGTTTTCTGATGCCTTGCAGCACGATATACCGGTAAGTATCCGTGTGAATGTTGAAAAATATCCTCATGAAGTGCCCGGCAGTACCAACGTACAGTGGAGTCGTGCCGGACGTTATCTGGCTTCGCGCCCCACTTTTACGTTCGACCCTCTGTTTCATGCCGGATGCTATTATGTGCAGGAAGCTTCTTCTATGTTCGTAGAGCAGGCGTTGCGCCAATACGTACACGCTCCGTCGGTTATGCTCGACCTCTGTGCCGCTCCTGGCGGTAAGTCTACTTTGGCTCGTTCTGTATTACCCGAAGGCAGTTTGTTGGTAGCCAACGAGGTGATGCGTAACCGCTCTCAGATATTGGCTGAGAATCTGATAAAGTGGGGACACCCCGATGTGGTGGTGACAAGTAACGACCCAGCCGATTTTTCTCCGTTGCGCCATCTGTTCGATGTTATTCTTACCGATGTGCCTTGCTCTGGCGAAGGAATGTTTCGTAAGGATGCCACTGCGATAGAAGAGTGGAGTATAGAGAATGTAGATTTGTGTTGGCAGCGTCAACGCCGCATATTGACAGATATTTGGGACTGCCTGAAACCGGGTGGACTCTTGATATATAGCACTTGTACGTTCAACCGCGAGGAGAACGAAGACAATGTGGCATGGATAGCCAATGAACTTGGAGCAGAGATACTACCCGTAGATACATTGCCAGAGTGGAACATTACTGGCAACTTGGTAGGAGGCGATTTCCCGGTATACCGTTTCTTGCCTCATCGTACTGTAGGCGAAGGTCTCTTCCTGGCGGTACTCCGCAAGCATGAAGGCGAAATAGAACGCATGCCCGAAACGAAGAAGAAAAAAGATAAGAAAGCGAAAGGTGGAAAAGGAGGAAATACCGTGCTCACTGTCCCCAAGGAATTGAAACAATGGATTAATAACCCCGACGATTATAACTTTGCAGTGTCTGGCGAAAAAGTTACGGCTATATCATCGCGCTGGAGTGCCGTGTTCGACAGCCTTTCTTCGTATCTTCACATACTTCATGCCGGCATAACATTGGCCGAACTTAAAGGAAAAGACTTTGTTCCGCAGCACTCGTTGGCTATGTCTACCGTGAAAAACGATGTATTCCCATCGGTAGAACTCGACTATTCTCAGGCGATATCATATTTGCGTAAAGAAGCCGTTGTGCTCGATGCATCGGCCCCACGCGGATATGTGCTGGTAAAATACGCAGGCGTTCCGTTGGGTTTCGTAAAAAACATAGGAAACCGTGCCAACAATCTGTATCCGCAAGAGTGGCGCATCCGCAGCGGTTATCTGCCCGACGAGGTAGTTGCCGTATTCCCTGTGGGCGATAGCGAATAATTAACCGTTTGTGTTAAAACGGCTTGCGGTATGTGCAGCCGTTTTTCCACTCCGAGCATCCGTAGGCGGTCTTGCCTTTTATAATAGTACCTTTACCACATAGCGGACAAGGTGTACCTATAATGGCATCTCCTTGTGGTGTAGTTGCAGCCTTCTTCTTGGCGGCTTTCTTTCGTGCCGTCGCTTTTTCTATCGCTTTGGCAGGAGTCTCTTCGGGCATAATTGTTACACGTCGGTTGGTATTGTCGGATAGTACACTGTTCACAATGTCGGCTACCATCTGCTTCAGTTCGTTTAAGAAAGTGGCGGCATCGTAACTACGGCGTTCTATCTCGCGCAACTTCTTTTCCCAGATACCCGTCAGCTCTGCCGATTTCAACAAGTCTTCGCGTATCAGCTGTATCAGTTCAACTCCGGTAGGCGTGGCTATCAGGTTCTTTCTTTCCTTACGTATGTAGTGACGCTTGAACAGGGTCTCTATTATGGCGGCTCGGGTAGACGGACGTCCTATACCGTTCTCTTTCAGTGCATCGCGTAGCTCGTCATTATCAACCAACTTACCTGCCGTTTCCATGGCACGCAGCAAAGTAGCTTCGGTATATGGCTTTGGCGGCTGAGTCCATTTCTCGTTCAGGTCGGGCACGTGCGGACCGCTTTCTCCTATGTTGAACACAGGGAGAACTCGTTCTTCGTCGCCATCCTTAGTTTCTTCTTGTTGGTCTTTTCCGAATATCACCCTCCATCCCGGGTCTAGAATCTGCTTTCCGGTTACTTTGAACTCTACTTTTTCCACTTCGCCTAATACGGTGGTAGTAGAGAATTTACAGTCTGGATAGAAAACGGCTATGAACCGACGGGCTATCAAGTCGAACACCTTTTGCTCCATGTCGCTCAGTCCCTGCGGCTGTACTCCGGTAGGGATGATGGCGTGGTGGTCTGTAACCTTAGAGTTATCGAATACCTTCTTCGATTTTATTAATTTCTTTCCATACAGAGGCGCGGTGTACGCTTCGTAACTCTTCAGTCCCGCCAATATGCCCGGACACTTGGGGTAAATGTCATCGCTCAAGAATGTGGTGTCTACACGCGGATATGTAGCCACTTTCTTTTCGTAGAGCGACTGTATAAGTTGCAGTGTCATGTCGGCAGAGAAGCCGAACTTCTTGTTGCACTCCACCTGTAGTGAAGTCAAGTCGAACAGTCGGGGAGGAGCTTCGGTACCTTTCTTTGCCGATACATCAGTCACGGTGAACGGAGCGTTTCGTACTGTTTCTAGGAATTTTTCTCCCTCTTCCTTGCTTGTAAACTTACCTTTGGTAGAGCTGAATGTAGTTTCACGATATACAGTTTTCAGTTCCCAATACGGCTCCGGCTTAAAGTTCTCTATCTCCAGTTGTCGCTTTACGATGAGTGCCAATGTAGGAGTCTGCACCCTTCCGATAGAAAGCACCTGTTTGTTCTGTCCGTACTTTAAAGTATACAGGCGTGTAGCGTTCATGCCCAGCACCCAGTCACCGATAGCACGGCTCAGTCCCGCCTCATACAGCGGCTGAAATTCAGACTGGTCCTTCAGTTTGGCAAACCCTTCGCGTATAGCCTCTTCTGTAAGCGATGAAATCCACAGACGTTTCACCGGGCAGTGCGCTCCTGCCTTCTGCATCACCCATCGCTGTATAAGCTCACCCTCCTGGCCGGCATCACCACAGTTTATAATGCCGTCGGCTTTCTGCATAAGTCCCTCTATGATATGAAACTGTCGCTCTATGCCAGAGTCGTTAATCAGTTTAATACCAAACCGTGGCGGAATCATGGGAAGACTTCCCAAGCTCCAAACCTTCCATGCCGGAGTATACTCGTGCGGTTCTTTCAGTGTACAAAGATGGCCGAACGTCCAAGTAACTTGGTACCCGTTTCCTTCTATATATCCGTCTTTTTTTGTACGTGCACCGAGCACCTCGGCTATGTCTCGTGCCACACTGGGCTTTTCGGCAATGCAAACTATCATGTTGTTAAGAGATTGACTTTTCAATTGAAACTAATGGCAAAGTTAATGATTCTTGCCGAAATAACGAATTTCATGAGTATGCAACTGTCGGCTTTGTGCCCTTCGTTTAATAAGTGGAGTGATGCGATAAAAAGTCCGTCTTATATGATGAATGATAAAAATTACGCACACTAAAATAGCTCGAAAAAGAATGCGAATCGCAAACCAAAGATTACGATGGTTGGTTTGAGCCATCGTAATCTTTGGTTCTAATCATCGCAATGTTTTGTTTGAACCATCTCAATGTTTTTCCTTGTTCTCAAAATCGATAGAAATCGGCCTCAGAAGCCTTCTGAACAGGGTTGCGTCTGAATGTTTTTTTGATGAAGGATTGTTGGTTGGGGAATTTTGCTTTATTGGGTTAGGTAATATAGTATGACAGTATAAATCGGTTATGATTCTTCTTCCTTTCTGTGTACATACTCTTTTGGTAGTATGCCGAATTGTTTACGGAAGCAGCGGGCAAAATAAGAAGGATTATTAAAGCCTACTATATAGCACACTTCATTAATGCGGTATTCTCCTTTACGTAGTAGTTCGCCGGCTGTTTTCAGTCGTATTAGGCGAATATAATCGTTTGGTGGCATACCTGTAAGTCCTTTCAGCTTACGTTGCAGGTTGGAACGACTGATGTCCATGTCTTCCGCCATTTTTTCGATAGAGAAATTTTCGTTGGTAAAATTGTTGATTATTATTTCGTTTACGGTCTCCAACCATTTCATATCAGCTTTGTTATTAGATATTTCTTCATATTGCATGTTGGGTGCTGAATTGAAACGTTTGTACAACATATGCCTGTTTTCCAATAGATTATTAATTGTAGCCTTGATGTGGTTTAGTGAGAATGGTTTTTCTATGTATGCGTCAGCGCCATTGTCAAGACCTTCTATTTTGGTATCTATGTTGTCTATAGCTGAAAGCAGAATGAATGGAATATGGCAGAGCATATTATCAGAGCGAATAGCTTTAAGTAGTTCGAATCCGTTCATTTCCGGCATTAGAATGTCGCTGATGATTAAGTCAACTGCCGTGTGTTCTAAACAACTCAATGCCTCATTGCCGTTTGATGCTGTATATATGTGATAGGCTGTACCTAGATTCTTAACCAAGAATTCTCGCATATCTTTGGTGTCTTCTACTATCAGGAGAGTGTATGGAGCTGCAGAGTTTGTTTCTTCATCTGTAGTGCTTTCCGTTTCTTTTAGAAGATTGTCTGCCGATGAAATTATGGCTTCGCTTTGCGGAATTTCAATACATATTTCACATCCAGCTGTATAAGCTGGATTTACATGAACTTTTCCATTGTGCTTTTCCACTAGTAGCTTTACTAGGCTTAAACCAATGCCTACACCAGATTTCTTGTTTGCGTATTCTGTTTGGTAGAAAGGTTCGAATACTTTTACCTGTTCTTCTTGAGGAATACCAGGACCGTCGTCGGCTACCTGAATGTGTAATATACGTGTATTATCGTCTTTCTTTTCATAGGCTTTTACAGCTATGCTTGTATGTCCGTATTTCATGGCATTGGTGAGCAGATTACTTATGATTTTTGTCAATGCTTCCTTATCTACATTGAATATCAGCTCATGCTCTGGTAAGGAAATATTGAACGATAGTCCATTCGTAGAACTTCCTTTGAATCTTTCTACGGTGTCGGTAATAAGTTCGCTGATATTAGTTGGTTGAAAAGACAGTTTATACCCTTCTTTGTCTATCTTTCTGAAATCAAGCAGTTGTTTTACTAATTCCATCAGTCGATTGGTATTTTTTTGTATAACCAATAGGTTGTTTTGGGTATCGGCATTCCATTGTTTTGCTTCCAGCACAACTTCTAATGGGGCTTTTATTAGGCTGAGCGGCGTTTTTATTTCGTGGACAACTTGGGTAAAGAAATTTATTTTTGCTTGATAGAGTTCTTGCTTTCTTGACTGTTCCAAATCGTTTATCTTGCGTAGCTTAATAGTTTGTTGTCTGCGTATATATCTTTTGCAAAGTAAGAAAATTAAGCCACATCCAACTAGGATGTAGAATAATCTAGCATAAACAGTCTTCCACCAAGGTGGTAGTACTTCTATTGAAAGGCAACAGTCTTTTTCGCTCCAATAGCCGTCATTGTTGCTACTTTTCACCCAAAACGTATATTTACCAGGAGGCAAATTGAGGAACGACACGTAATGTTTATCGGTGTAGATCCATTTTTCGTGTACGCCATCTAGACGATAAGCATATCGGTTTTTGGTGGGTGCTACGTAACTGAGGCTTTCGAACATGACATCGAATGAAGCAGCATTGGCAGGAATTGTCACTTCACCGCTCAAGACTGGAATGCGTTTACTTTGACTAATTTGTTCGTCAGCGCTATGTAAGTAAACTGCCGAAATTGATGTCGTGGGTTTTACCTTGTTTACAGATAGTTTGAAAGGATAGAAACAATTGAATCCGTTTACTCCGCCGAAGTAGAATTTTCCGTCATGTGCTTCCATAGACGAGCGGAAGTTAAATTGGTTACTTTGGAGTCCGTCGTCAATAGTATAGAGCTGAGCTTTTAGCGTTTGTGGTTCGTAACGAATCAATCCTTTGTTAGACGACAGCCAATAATTTCCTGATTGGTCGTCGAGAATACCATAAATAATACCGTTTGGTAGATTCTCCTGTGTAGTATAATTTATGAAAGAATTGGTATTGTAGTCGTATCGGCAAAATCCGCTTCCTTCAGTACAAAACCAAAGGTTCTCTTTATGATCTATATATACTCGTACCACCCAGTTGCTGCATGGAGAATGATTGTTGTTGACAGAGTGCCGGTAATTGTGTAACTTGTGTGTTTTCTGTTCGTATCGCCAGATTCCATCTCTTTTGCTTGCCAACCATAAGTTTCCAAAGCGGTCTTCTGCCATATCATATATAAAGGTATGATTTAGTTCCTTAATGGTTTCGAATGAATCGTTTTCCGGGTGATATTGGCAGAATCCAGTCAAAGTGCCAAGATAAATTGTTCCATCACGTGTTTTCAAGATGGAGTAGATATGATCGTTTGGAATAGACTGAGGGTTGTTCTTTTCATAACGGTAGTTCTTTACGTTTCCGGTTTTTGTATTCCATATATACAGTCCTTTTGAGAAGCTTCCTATCCATAGGTTATCTTTGTCGCATAGAAGAGCATGAATGTTTCTGTATCCGAAGTTTGGAGTAAAATGGCTTTTGAACGTTCCGTTCTTCGGGTTGAAAAGATTTAATCCGCCATCTTCCGTAGCAATCCAGATATTTCCGTTTGGGGCTTCGCAGAATTGGCTGATTACATTTCCAGAAAGACCGTTTTTAATTCCATTGGAAACATACCATTCTATGTCTGAATGTTTGGGTGATAGGTAACTTACTCCATTGAAATAACTTCCTATCCAAATGCCTCCTTCGCGGTCTCTGTAGCAAGAATAAATGCTTTTTCTTATTTGCTCATTATCTGTCAAGCTACATGTTGAGGTGTTTGTATCAAAAGTATAAAGTCCATCGTCCGATCCGATATAAAAAGAATTAACTGATTTCTGGAATAAAGTTCTGATACGCGGAATGGATAGGGTATCTCCTTCACCAAAGTGATAGTTAAAAGAACCGGTTTCTTTATTGAACAGGGCTAATCCTCCATTCCATGTACCCACCCAAAGCTTGCCTTGACTGCTTTCCATTAGTGATAGAATTTCGTTGCAAATAGGATGCCCGAAAGAAGTACCTTCAGACCTGAATGTAGTAAAATTGTCAGTTCGGGCATTATATTTGGCCAGTCCGTTTTTGGTTCCTATCCAAATAGTCCCGAATGAATCGTTGTATACGGTCCATACATGGTTGTATGGCAACGTATGCGGTTGGGTGCTTGAGTGTAGATAATGTTTCAATGTACCTTTCTGTTCGTTATATACAAACAGTCCGTTTACAGTTCCTATCCATAGCTGTCCGTTGTTATCATACGTCATACCGAATACACTATTCACTGTTTTTCCGTCGTCTGCAGGAAGTTTGAAAGCCGAAAACGTTTCGTTTAGCATATCGAACAGATAAAGTTTTTCGGTACTAGCCACCCAAATGTGATGATTGTCGCTATGCAAGCAGAGGGTGATAATATTTAGATTAGCTTCATTCTCGTTTTTCGATGGGTTTTCGTAATGGGTAAATTCGATGCCATTAAAACGGTTCAATCCGTCTTGTGTAGCAAACCACATAAATCCAATGCTATCTTGGACGATGCTGCGCACGCAGTTTCCAGACATGCCCGAACGTACATCGTATGTTCTATAGATATTGGCCTGTATACAAGCTACTATCAGCAAGAAGGCGCATATAATAATTCTTCTTTTCATATGCACAAATTTACAATCTCTTTTCATAAAAAAGATGCAAAACTTTAGGCAAATTCTGATAATATTTAGGCAAGGCAAGGTGAAGAGTGCTTCTGGAGATATTGTATAGCTTGTTTTTTCTCAATTTGTATTATGAAATGCCTAAAGCGTGTTATCGGATTGATTTTATATCTTGTTTCTTTGTAATGTGAATAATAACCTAATTGTTTCATTAAATCTAAAAAGATGAAGACAAGACAAATCTTAATGTTTTTGCTGGCTTCGCTGTTCTTGTTTACGGATGCCGTTTGGGCTCAGACTTCCGTAACCGTAAGCGGAGTGGTTTCCGATGAACACGGAGAAACCTTACCTGGCGTATCTATATTAGAGGTAGGTACAACAAGTAACGGTACATTGTCGGACGTAGACGGACACTACGTAATAGAAGTAAAATCGGCCCAAGCAACTCTTCAGTTTAGTTATGTAGGCTATAAGACACAAACCATTTCATTGAAGAATCGTACTATGATAGATGTGACAATGAAAGAGGAAAGCAAGGTGCTCGATGAAGTAGTGGTAGTAGGTTACGGTGTGCAAAAGAAAGTAAACCTGACAGGATCAGTAGCTGCTATTAACTTTTCAGAACAGATGGAAGGACGTCCGGTTATGAACGTTTCTTCAGCCTTGAGTGGACTAGCTGCTGGAATGAATGTAAGGCAAGGCTCTGGTCAACCCGGTTCTGATGGTGCAACTATTCGTATCCGCGGTAACGGCACATTTAATACAAACTCTCCTTTGGTATTAGTAGATGGTATTGAATGGAGTATGGATAATGTGAACCCAAACGACATAGAAAGTATTTCTGTACTGAAAGATGCAGCTTCTACCGCTATCTACGGAACTCGAGCAGCTAACGGAGTTATTTTGATTACAACGAAAACAGGAAAGGGAAAACCGCAGATTACTTATTCTTATTCAGGAGTAGTGCAGAATCCTTATAATGAATTGGGGTTTGTGAGCGATTATGCCCACTATATGAGTTTGGTAAATGAGGCCTGCGAAAATGTAGGCACCAAGTCTATCTTCTCGCAAGAAAGTATTGATAGCTGGAAAGCGGCGCAAATCAATCCGGACGGACTGAACGAATATGGCGTTCCTAATTATGTAGCTTATCCTAATACAGACTGGTTTGATGAAATATTCAGTAGAGGATATTCGCAAGAACATAACCTTTCTGTTTCAGGAGGTTCTGAGAAAGTGAAATATATGCTTTCTCTCGGTTACTTGGATAATCAGGGTGTGATGAACCGCTGGAATTTGGACTCTAGTACTCAAAAAATAAACTTCCGTACAAATTTGGAGGCGGATATCACCAAATGGCTGAAAGTTGGAACTCGCCTTTATGGACAGAAGCAAGACTATGGAATGGCTAATATTAGCAATGGATTTAAATATCTTTATCAAACTACTCCTGGTGTATATCCTGGTGAACCCAACTACTGGGGACGTGCAGCCTTGGCTGGTGAAGAATCATCTAATGCCAATAATATATTTGGTCAGATGGCAGGAGCTACAGGCTTTAATTCAGTATGGCGTGTCAACGCTTCTTTATATGGAACTATTACTCCTTATAAAGGATTGAGTATAGAAGCTACGGTTAATTATTCGCCTACTTTCCGTGATAAGTCTTCTTATAGTCGTCAGAATGGTTATTGGGATTATGTTACCGATCAGCGTGTCAGCGAAAGTGCTCTAGCTAATGCTTCCATCACTAATACCAGCGAGCGTTCATACCGTCAGGGGGTAGAAATCTTAGCGCGCTATAATATCACCATAAATAAAGACCATGATTTGGGAGCTTTATTAGGTTACTCGGCACAGAAATACTATAGCAAGAGTTTTGCCATATCAAGAAAAGGAGCTACAGACTGGACTTTGAATGAAATAGGTACTTATGAAGAATTGGTTAGCTCATCTAGTTCATCGCCTGCCAAATGGGGATTACTTTCTTATTTCGGTCGTGTGAATTACGCTTATAAGAGTAAATATTTGTTCGAAGCTAATCTGAGAGCCGATGCTTCTTCTCGATTCGGTCAAAATCAGCGCTGGGGATATTTCCCTTCTTTTTCAGCCGGATGGCGCATTGCCGAAGAAAACTTCATGAAGGTCACTCAGGATTATCTTTCTAATTTGAAGTTGCGTGTATCTTGGGGTAAGACTGGTAATAATTCTACTGGCAACTATGACTGGCAAGCTAATTATGCTGTACAAAACGTTGTAGTAGATGGAGCGGGTACAAAAGGATTAGTGAAGACTAAGCTTAGTAACGATAAACTGCATTGGGAAAGTACTACTACTACAGATATTGGTTTGGATTTCGGTTTCTTCAACAACCGTTTGACTGGTGAACTTGATTTCTATGAAAAGTCTACTTCTGATATTCTTTATCATCCTGCTCTTTACTTGTCTATGGGTAAAATTGGTTCGGCTCCAGAAAACTTGGGAAAAGTACGTAACCGTGGATTAGAGTTTACTTTGAACTGGAATAGTCGTATCGGAAAAGATTTCGAGTATAAAGTAGGAATGAATATTGCTTTTAACAAGAATAAGGTTACGAAATTTAAAGGCAATCTACAGCAATATTGGACTTATGACGAACAAGGAAATAAAGTTGCTTTTGTAAATAACTTTAGCGATGTGGCTGAACAGTTTAGTGGAGATGGATACATTTGTGAAGGTAAACAGTTAGGCGAAACATATCAATACAATGTTTACAGGGGTACTGGCGAAGGGTATACCGGTGGAGCGGTTGATATCTATGCAGGTCCACAAGACGGTATGATTCGTACGCCCGAAGATCTGAAATGGGTACAGGCCATGATTGATTCAGGATATACTTTTGGTGGAATGAAAACTGTTTCGAGAGATCAGCTATGGTATGGTGATTTATTGTATGACGATTTGAATGGCGATATGAACTATGGTGACTCAAACGACCGGAAATTCTCAGGACATACCAATACGCCTAAAGTAAACTTGGGTATAAACCTTGCCATGTCGTATAAAGATATTGATTTTTCTATGCAGTGGGCAGGAGCTTTCGGGCATTACATCTTTTGGAATACCGATTACTATAACTCTACTTTAGTAAGTCACGGATATGGAATAAGTCAGCGCATTGCCGATGATCATTATTTCTTCAACCCAGAAAAACCGGAAGATGTACGCACTAATGTTTATGGAAAATATCCTCGCCTTACTTATGGCACCACTTATAATAACCGCATAGTAAGCGATTGGTACGAATATAAAGGCGATTATCTCAAGCTTAAAAACATTCAGTTAGGATATACTTTGCCTCAATCTATTACGAAGAAAATCTTTGTAAGCCGTTTGCGTGCCTTTGTTTCTATGGACAATATTCTGACCATTACGAAATATCCGGGATTGGATCCTGAAATAGGAAGCAGTATCGGCTATCCGTTGATGCGTCAAATCTCTTTCGGAGGACAGATAACATTCTAAATAAGTGAAACATCAAAAAAATCGAATATGAAAAAGATAATCACAATATTGTCGGTAGCATTGCTGACTGTTTCTTGCAATGATCTTCTGGATGTGGCTCCAGATAATCAGATAGCAAGTGAAAATATGTGGACTACTGAAGAATTGGCCGATAAGGGTATGAATGGGCTTTATTATCCTTTTTATGCGACCCAACTTTCGTCAACCCAACTTCGTAGGGCCGATGGACTGAATAGACAAGGAATTGAGGCCTTAGGTTTTGCCACAGATTATTACTCTAATAACTATCCGGTAGAGTTGTTGTCATTGGCTACCAAATCGGCTAGCGATTTTCAAGTTTGGTATGAATGGAAGTTCTGCTATACCATTATTCATGCTTGTAACGATGCTATAGCCAATTTATCGAAAGCCGGGCTATCTACAGAGAAATACGATCGCTATCAGTGTGAAGCTCGTTTCCTTCGTGCATGGGCATATAACCGACTTAATATGCTTTATCAAGGAGTGCCAATTTATTTGGAGCCTATTAATAACGATGAATGTACACGTGGACAGTCGTCGGCTGATGAAGTTTGGCAGGTAATTTTAGACGATTTGAATTATTGTATAGATAATGCCAATTTCCCGAACAATACATTGGGTGAAACTAATTATGGACATCCGTCAAAGGGCGCTGCTTATTCATTGCGTGGTATGGTGTATATGTGGAAGAAAATGTACACCGAGGCTGCTAATGATTTCGCTCAGGTAGAGAAATGTGGTTATGGACTGTGGAGCGGAGAATATGCCGATTTCTTTAAGTATGAAAACGAAAAAAATCCGGAAATGATATTTCCGTTGCAGTTTGACGAGGAAACCGGTTATTGTGACAACATTCAGCAAATGACAGGTGCGCGCGATACTTACGACGGATGGACAGAGCTGAAGCCTTCGGCCGATTTCGTAGATTATTATAAGAATGCTGATGGTTCGGATTTCAAATGGTCGGAAGTGCCTGGATTGGAAGATTGGGATAAACTCACAGTTAAGCAACGTGAAATATTCTTCTGTAGAGACGGATTGGAGTCTTTATCGTCTCAGAAAAAGGCTGTTATTAATCGTGTAGGACAGGATATCTATGAACGTTATTATCTGAATAGCGGAAATGAAGCTCGTATAAAAAAGGCTTATGATAACCGAGACCCGCGTTTGCAGCAAACCGTGGTGACTCCGTACGTGCCGGTAAATTGTTATAAACCTAATTATAATGGAGATGAGAATCAGATAGGAAAACAAATGCGTTGGCCGCTGAAATCGCAAGGTACCAATGGAGGCGATTTTTGGTTGGATAAGCGTACATCTGCTTTTTATTGCTATCGCAAATATAGCGAGTTCGAAAAAGGTAGGCTTATTACTCGTCAACGTTGTCATACAGACTGGCCGATAATACGATATACAGATGTATTGCTGCAGTATGCAGAAGCACTGGCGCAAACTAATGATATAGGAGGTGCTATTGAGTTAGTAAATAAGGTGAGAACCCGTGCTCACATGCCGGTTTTGACTAATGGCGGTTCGGGGGCGTGTGCCGTAAAAGATAAGGAAGATATGCTGGAACGTATCCGTTACGAACGCCGAGTAGAACTGTGCTTGGAAGGTGTCGACTTCTTTGATGAAATGCGTTGGGGAACTTATAAAGATACAAAGTTCCATGGACAAGACGTTAATGGCGGAAAGTCTTGGTGGGGCGACATGGTAGAGTATAATTGGTACTATACTGACTATATGTGGCCTTGGACTGCTCCAGTTTCTGAAACCCAAAAGAATCCGAATTTGACAAAACGTTCTGGATGGGCATATTAAATAGAATGGTAAAAATAGAAAAAGAAACGAATGAAAAAGATTATTTTATGGTTGATGGCTCTTGTTTGGGGTGGATTATCGATAGCGGCTCAAAGTTTTGACTTCGATAAGATTGCTTCTCATCCGCGGTTATTATTACCAGAAGGAGGCGAGAAAGCCATCAAGAATATAATAAATACTGATTCCAAGATGGCGGTGATACATCAGCGCATTCTGGATGTATGCGATCAAACGCTTAAAGAAAGCCCTGTAGAATACATAAAAGAGGGAAAACGTTTGTTGGCAGTTTCTAGAATGGCATTGAAACGTATCTATTACCTTTCTTATGCTTATAGGATGACAAGCGATATTAAATATGCGCGTCGGGCAGAATTAGAGATGCGGACGGTTTGTCGATTCACGGATTGGAATCCAACTCATTTCCTTGATGTGGGCGAAATGGTAATGGCCATATCGATTGGTTATGACTGGCTTTACAATGTGTTGCAGCCTGAAACTAAACTTATGGTGTGCGACGCTGTGCGTGAGAAAGGATTTAAGGCGGCTGAAAACTCCAAGAATGCTTGGTTTTATACAGCCAAGAATAATTGGAATTCTGTATGTAATAGCGGACTGGTGTATGGAGCGTTAGCCTTGTATGAGGAAATGCCTCAACTATCTGAAAAGATTATTTCAAAGTGTATGCAGACCAATCCGAAAGCTTTAGTGGCATACGGACCAGATGGAGGTTACCCAGAAGGTTATGGATACTGGGGGTATGGGACTAGTTTTCAGGTAATGCTCATTGCCGCTCTCGAAAGTGCATTGGGAACGGACAATGGGCTTTCCAAAGCACCTGGGTTTATGGAATCACCTTATTTCATGGAGTTTATGGCTGCTCCAAGTGGAGACTGTTTCTGCTTTTCCGATTGTCCGGTAAAAGAGCAATGTAATACTGTAATGTTTTGGTTTGCAGAGAAACTAAATAACCTTTCATTATTGTGGAACGATTATAGATTGGTAGACGCTCCAGATATTTATTTCGAGGAAGATAATAGATTACTACCTTCTTTGTTAGTCTTTGCATCGAAGCTCGATTTAAAGAAAATAACTCCTCCTACTTCTCATTTTTGGTCGAATAGGGGAGATACTCCGGTATTTATATATCGAGGAGGATGGAATAGTCCTACTGATACTTATTTAGGTGTGAAAGGTGGTTCTCCGTCTACTTCACATGCTCACATGGATGCTGGTTCATTCGTGTTTGAGAGGGATGGTGTGAGATGGGCCACAGATTTGGGTATACAGAGTTATATCACATTGGAAAGTAAGGGAGTCGATTTGTGGAATATGAAGCAGAATTCTCAGCGTTGGGATGTATTTCGCTTAAGTAATAAAGCTCATAATACGCTTACCATCAATGATGCCCGTCACTTAGTGAACAGTTTTGCACCAATTACGCATACCTATGAATCGAGTGTCAAGAAAGGAGCCGAAATTGATCTGACTTCTACTTTCAAAGATCAAATAGAGAAAGTGACACGTACCGTAGTTCTTGACAAAAAAGATTTTTTGCATGTGACTGATGTGATACGTACAACAGAGAAGGAGGCCGAAGTTGCTTGGGTTATGGTAACACCAGCTCAACCGGAAATAGTTGGAAATAACTTAATTAAGTTGGAGAAAGACGGTAAACAAATGTTGCTTGAGGTAAATGCAGATCAGAAAGTAGAAATGCAAGTCTGGTCCAACACGCCACCTCATGCTTATGACCATCCCAATCCTGGTACAGTAAGAGTTGGCTTTAAGGTGGTGCTTCCTGCCAGTAAGACTTCTCGCCTACATGTAGTATTAAAGCCTTTGAAAAAACAATCATCAAAAAAATGACGAATTATGAAAACATTTCTTTTTAATATACTTTTAAGCTCGGCAATAGCCGTTCCGTTTATCGGAATGATGTCGGGTTGTTCCGATGAAGACGAAAATCGCTTTCGTCCTGGATCGGCACAAAAGCCGGAGCCAGTGACCCCAGAAGAGGGATTGGACTATACTAAACTGACAGCCGAAAACCATCCACGCTTATTGATGAATGCGACAGATTTTACGGTGTTGAAAGATAAAATCAGTTCAAATACTAGTGAGAATCTTACGTTGTTGCATAATACTATCATTGGGCTATGTAATAGTAAAGGAATGAGCTCTTCGGTGCTTACTTATAAGTTGGATGCTAGTAACAAACGTATTTTAGATGTTTCGCGCGAAGCTCTGCTGCGTATATTTACATGTGCGTACGCTTATCGTACAACAGGTGATAGCAAATATCTGACTCATGCTGAAGCTGATATTAATGCGGTTTGTAACTTTTCTGATTGGAATTCAAAGCGTCATTTTTTGGATGTGGGCGAAATGGCTACAGCAGTTGCATTGGGTTACGACTGGCTGTATAATGATTTGAGTGAAACTACACGGAAAAAAGCGGCTGATGCCTTGTTGAACTTTGCTTTTAAACCTGCACAGAATAAGGTTTGGAATTTAAATTTCTATACGGCTACTAATAACTGGAATCAGGTTTGTAACGGAGGGCTGGTTTGCGGTGCTTTGGCTACGTACGAAACTCATCCAGAAGAAGCTAAGGATATGATAGAAAAGGCTTTGGAATCGAATAAATCAGCATTGGAAACTATGTATTCTCCTGATGGGAATTATCCAGAAGGAGCTGGTTACTGGTGTTATGGTACACTATATGAAGTATTGATGTTATCTGCTCTTGATAGCACTTTGGGAGGAGATGATGGGTTGTCTGAAATTGCCGGTTTTTCAAAGACGGCAGAGTATATGCTTTACATGACAGGAATGAACAGTAAGTTCTTTAATTATTCCGACTGTGCTTCCTCTTCTACAGCCGCATTACCTTCTTGGTGGTTCGCTCAGAAATATAACAATCCTTCATTATTGTATAATGAACTGAAGATGCTGAAAAACGGAGAATACACCAATTGCTCTGAAAACAGATTACTACCTATGATTATGGCTTTTGCTAATAAGATAGATGTAGACAATGTAAAGGCTCCATCTGAAAAAGTATGGAGCGGAAAAGGTGAGACTCCAGTAGTTATAGTACATACAGATTGGAGTTACTCTGATACGGATAAGTATTTAGGCATAAAAGGAGGTAAAGCCGGTACTAGTCACGGTCATATGGATGCCGGATCGTTTGTATACGATGCGTATGGTGTGCGTTGGTCTATGGACTTAGGATTACAAAGCTATACAACTTTGGAAACACCATTAGCTAATTTGGGCGGAAGTCTATGGGATATGTCGCAGAAATCTATGCGCTGGGATGTATTCCGACTGAACAATTTGAACCATAGCACCATTTCAATTAATGACGCCAAGCATTTGGTAGACGGAGAAGCTACACTGACTACTGTCATTAACTCCGAGAAGGAACAAGGAGCAACATTTAATCTGACCAAGGTTGTATCTGATCAAGCAGCATCTGCAATACGTACAGTTAAAATTGTAGACGATAAGGATTTGGTGGTTATAGATGAGATAAAAGCACGTACGGACAAGCAAGCTAAAGTTCGTTGGTGTATGGTAACGCAAGCTGTGCCAACGGTAGAGAACGACCGAATTGTTTTGACTTCCGGTAGTAAGGTGATGTATCTCACTGCTATAGGAACTGTAAAGCCTGCTTATAAAACTTGGAGCACTACACCTACTCATTCATATGATCAAGCCAATCCAGGTACTTATATGGTAGGTTTCGAAGCCACTGTTACAGCTAATCAGACAGCTACATTTACTACAACGTTAACTCCTAAGAACAAATAATTATGTATGTGAAAAGTAAAATACTTTTATTGGTTTTGCTCTATGCTCTAACGGCTTGTGCCAAGCAGGAGCCTATGGAGCAGTTGATAGATAGAGTCTTTGCAGTGGCCAAGGAACAATGTGTGGAGATGGATAGTCATCTTACAGATAACACGCTACCACGTACTTTGTCGGCTGATGGAAAGTTAGTCACATCGAGTCGTTTCTGGTGGTGTAGCGGCTTTTATCCAGGCTCGTTATGGTATGTATACGAATATACAAAAAATGAGAAGGTGAAGGAGCTGGCTATAAAGAATACCTTGAAGTTAGATTCTGTACAATATGTAACTCGCGATCATGATGTAGGATTCCAGTTGAATTGTAGTTATGGTAATGCTTTTCGTCTGACAGGAAATCCGGCATATGAACAAGTGCTTTATCGTGGAGCTTTGTCGTTGGCCTCTAGGTTCAGCGCTAAAACCGGAGTTATTCGCAGTTGGAATTTCGTGCGTAAGGGACGCGATTGGAAATATCCGGTCATTATAGATAATATGATGAATTTGGAGTTGCTTCTGTCGGCTTCTCAGATCTCTGGAAACGATTCTTTGAAAATAATAGCTTGTTCGCATGCAAATCGCACCATCCAGAATCATTTTCGGAATGATTATACTACTTTCCATTTGGTTGACTATGATCCTGAGACAGGAGTTGTGCGAAGCAAGGAAACCGTGCAGGGGTATGCCAATAACTCGTCTTGGAGTCGTGGACAGGCATGGGCGCTTTATGGATATACCATGATGTTCCGTATGACAGGATATCAAAACTATTTGTTGCAAGCAGAGCATGTGGCTGATATGCTTCTTTCTCGTTTGCCGGGAGATGGTATTCCTTATTGGGATTTTGATGCTCCGGGAGGGGACAAAAGGTTGCGTGATGCTTCGGCAGCAGCCATCATGGCTTCGGCATTTATAGAGCTGAGCCGTTACATTCAGGATATTGATGCTAAAGGAAAATATTTGGGCATAGCTGAAAAGCAACTACGTACTTTGGCTTCAAACCGATATTTGGCTAAGCCTGGAACTAATGGAAATTTTATTCTTATGCATAGCGTAGGGTCTTACCCAGACCAAAGCGAAGTAGATGTTCCTCTTACATATGCTGACTATTATTTCTTGGAAGCATTGTTGCGATATAAAAATGTACTCACTCAAAAATAAAGGACTTATGATTACTCAAAGAAAATTATATAAATGTTTGACTTTGGCCTTTGGCTTGATGCTAACATTGGCGGCTTGTTCCGATAAAGATGATAATGCGCCGCGTGTGATACCTACAATGGCAATAACAGTTTCGGAAATTGCAGATAACATGGCTAGAATCACTTCCGAACAAAAAACGGGAATCACTTACGGTGCAAAGGTGATTAATTATTACCCTGTATCTGATATTACTTTTGATTATAATATAGAAGTGAAATTGGTGAAATTTGTAGAAGAAAATGGGATTCCTGTAATTTTACCATATGATTATAAGATAGAAAAAGGGCTGAAGCCTGGTGTGAATTACATCAGTGCCATTATTGCTTATAATGAACAAGGTAGGGCTGTTTGTTCTGCTTTTCAAACATGGAAAGCGGACGGTACTGAAGGTACATGGAGCAACGGCGGTTCTGCTGGAAGCTTGGAAGAAACAGATTGGAGCAAAAGTAAGTAAAAACGTAAAAAATAGTCGATATGAAAAATATATTTCTTATAACGTTAGCCGCTTGTTCCGCAATGTGGGTGATGAGTAGCTGTACAAGCGAAAATATAGTATCGGAATCAAATGACACGCCGGTAATAGGTTCTCGACTCACTTTAAAGGGTATTCTGAATTCCGAAAGTCGTGTAACAATAGGAGAAAAAGATGGCAATGCCTATCCGCTGCTATGGAGTGAAGGTGATGCATTAGGCGTGTTTTCTACAACTCAAGGAGCTGAAATTAAAAATGTGCAATCGTTTCTAGATAAAAAAGCTGTTGGGAAGAATGTAGGTATATTTACATCAGATGACGTAAAAATGGCTCCAGAAGGGGCTACTGATTTGGTGGTTTATTACCCATATCGGGCAAATGTAACTCTTTCGGAAGATGTAAATCGACTGACTTCTTCATTGTCTACAGAACAGAATCAGGCTCGCCCGAACGACAGTGGACATATCGGTAAGTATGGATTTTCGTATGCGAAGACTTCCGTTCCAGATCCTGAAGCTTTGGCGCAGTTTACCTTGAAACATACTATGGCTTATGTAAAGTTTACTATCTCATCTCAAGAGTTGTCTGCCTATAAACTGACTTCAATTTCTTTGTATGATAAGGATGCCAAAACTTCACTTTCCGGTTCATTTACGGTTTATATGGAGAATGGAACACTAGTCTTAGCAAAAGATGTAAAGCCTTATGCTACAGTATATGTGGAAGAACCGGAAGTCCTTTCATCAACACAAGACATATACCTCACCGTATTGCCAGCTCAAGTGACCGGTAAGCCAGTGTATGTAGTGGTTAACTTGGCAAATGACAAACAAACTGTAACTATTCCTATCTGTATGGAAGCTAAGGAACTGAAAGCAGGTTCACTTAGTCTTATTCAGATAAAAGATTTGAAACTGTCTGATAACTCTTGCTCTTGGTTCGAGCCAATAGAAACTCGCTTGTTGGCAGGAAACGGATGGGCATATGGCGAAGCGAACTGCTTGCTTACTAATATTTCTACAGATGGCGTTAGTAATATTTTCAATGTAAAAGCACGTGGCAATTTTATGGAAGTAGAGGAACCAAAGTATGCAAAAGTAACTCTTTCGTGCGATTTGAATCCTGCGCATAAAATGCTGGAAGTAAACGGAAGCAAAACTGATATGGCTGCTATAGCGTCCGACTGTAATCTTACTGTGAATGCTTATAAAGTAAACGGTGGTTATGATGGTGCTTGCGGTTTGATTTCTATTTATGGAGGCGATCAGCAAACGGTGCTGTGGAATTTTATCGTATGGATGACTCCAACTCCTCAGGAACAAGTTTATGGAAATACTGGATATGTTGTACTCGATAGGAATTTGGGAGCTTTTATGACCGGTGAGGGTGATAATTGGAAAGCGAATGGAGTTTATTTTCAGTGGGGACGTCCGATACCAATCGGATGGTCGGCAAAAGCTAATGGCTCTCCTATCGCTACTGAAGCTACTAGCGTACGCTTCTCTATAGAGCATCCTACCGTACAACTTTGTACGAATAATGTAGAAAATACTAAATCGGATTGGTATTTAGGCGCTTGGACTGGAGCGCGTACAGACCGTAATGATGCTTTTTGGGGCAATCCAAATGAGGGGAACACTTATCTTAACCCATCGGATGGGCATAAGTCTATTTATGATCCTAGTCCTAAAGGGTATCGAGTAGTATCTCCAAAAGTGCTTGATGAGATACAGCAAAAAGGTACATTTGTGAAGCAGAAAGGTATCGCTGTTATTAAGTATTGTTATGATGGTACAAACTATGCTTATTGGCCTTTAGCAGGATGTAAATGGGGTAGTAACGGAGGTAATAGCGGAAATAATACTGGCATGAATGCTAAAGGTATGGCTTGTTACTGGAGTAATTCTTCAGCTTCTAGTTATGGAAATGATAAAGATCAAGGTGCTAGTTGCATGCAATATAAAGTAGACGGAACATGGACTCACTCTGCCGGACGTTCTCATGCCTTCTCTGTACGTTGTATGCGTGATACAGAAAATCGTTGAGTATATACTAAGAAGCTGTTTTGATTTCATTCGATAAATTTGTTAAGGATGATTTGTATGAATGCAATCTGTACCATAGCTTCTGCAGTTTCAGCAAGGAATTCGTAATCGATGGTCAGCCTTCTGAAGTTTTCCAGCCATGAGAAAGAGCGTTCCACAATCCAACGTTTGGGCAGTACCTGAAATTTGGATGGACATTCGTCCGGTCTGAGTACGACCTCCAATATCCATCCGAATTTCTTCTTGACCCAATCAGCCAAATCTCCCCTGTAGCCTCCGTCCGCCAAGATTTTCACCAAGCGCGGAAATTTATAAGCGAGTTTTTCTATGGCTTGTGGGGCGCCCTTGCTGTCATGCAGGTTGGCTTCATGGATTGCGACGGCTAACGGAAGGCCAAGCGTATCGACTATGATGTGCTCTTTCCGTCCCTTGATTTTCTTGTTCCCGTCTATACCACGGTCAGAATCAACATGATGGGAGGTCTTTACGCTTCTGGAATCCATGATGCCAAGACTGGGACTTTCCTCCCGTCCCGCCTGTTTACGGATAAGGGAGTGCAAGGCATCCATCACCTCTTCAAACACACCTTCAAGCTTCCACTTGCGGAAATAGTAATAGACGGTTTGCCAAAGGGCGAAGTCAGAAGGAAGCATACGCCACTGGCAGCCGGTCTTGTTGATATAAAGGATGGCATTCATTATCTCTTTAAGCGGATGTTTTCGGTTCCTCGCTTGCGGCTCTAAAATATTTTTTATAACTTGCCACTGTTTTTCAGTCAGGTCGGTTGGATACTGTGTCATAACTTTATTGTTTGGTACCTTTAAAGATATAACATTTTTCCAATTGACCGACTGATTTGAGAGCTGAAGATGCTTATAACATTATTCTTGAATCAATTCAAAACAGTTTCTAATAATTAGAGGAAAGCTTCATCCTTCTTCCCTGATATGATGGAGTGGATGAGGCTTCCGCTTTTATATACATATTTATAGATAATACTAATGCGAAAATTGTCTTGTAAACTTAAAGCTTAGAATATGAAAAATATTTTTATTTTAATGATGTTGGCTTTGTCATTGTTTTCAGCATGTACAGAAAAACAGCATCTGCCTCTTGTAGATGAGGCTGATTTTAAAACTACAATAGACAATAAACCTGTTGACTTGTATACATTGTGCAACGATAACGGATTGACGATGCAGGTTACAAACTTCGGATGCCGTGTTGTTACATTGTTTACTCCTGATCGGCAGGGAAAAATGGAAGATATAGAACTCGGCTATGAGAATATCGACAGATATGTTCATAACAAAGGAGAACGTTTCCTCGGAGCTACTATCGGTCGTTATGGCAATCGTATTGCTGCCGGTCGATTCACTCTCGATGGTAAGGATTATCAGCTTTCTACGTTCGATAATGGTCAGTGCCTTCATGGTGGTGATAAGGGTTTTGATATGGTGGTTTGGGATGTTGATTCTGTTGCGGATGATTATATTCTCTTTTCTTATCTTTCTAAAGATATGGAAGAAGGTTTTCCCGGAAATCTTTCAGTCAGAATGTCATACCAACTGACTAAGGATAATGAATTCCGTATAGTGTATTCGGCTACTACCGATAAGGCAACTCCCGTTAATCTTACTCATCATTCATTTTTTAATCTGAAAGGTGAAGGTAATGGTACAATCAATACCCATGAACTTTGCATAGCGGCCAATTGCTACACACCGGTTGACAGTGTGTTGATTCCTACCGGAGAGCTTGCAGATGTTTCAGGAACTCCATTCGATTTTCGCACTCCGTTACCTATAGGTCAGCGTCTAGGTGAACAGAATCAGCAGTTTGATAATTGTAGAGGTTACGACCATAATTTTGTACTGAATCGTAAATCTGATTCAGACCTTGAATTTGCAGCTTCTGTTTACGAACCGTCAAATGGCAGGTATATGGAAGTATGGACAACCGAGCCTGGTTTGCAATTTTATGGAGGAAATTTCTTCGATGGCAAGACTTTAGGAAAATCAGGAAAGCCATATAAGTATCGTGAATCATTCGCATTAGAAACACAGCATTTTCCTGATTCGCCAAATCAGAAAGCATTTCCATCTACTATTCTTCAACCGGGGGAAACTTACAAGCAGATTTGCGTTTATAAATTTGGCGTAAAATAGTAATTGTGAAGCTATTAAACTTTAAAAAAATAAGCAGGAATGATTATGGATAAATTAAGAAAAATGATATTATCATGTTGTCTGTTGGTTACTACTAGTATTTCATACGCTACTGTAAAATTACCTACAGTATTAGGTAGCAACATGGTATTGCAGCGAAATGAAAAGGTTTGTCTTTGGGGTAGTGCCAAAGCGAACGCTACTGTCACAATTAAACCTTCTTGGAATAATAAAGCTACTAAGACACAAGCTGATAAAAATGGAAAATGGGTAGCATACGTAGAAACAACAAAAGCTGGTGGACCATATGACATTACATTTGATGATGGTGAAAAACTGATATTGAATAACATTTTATTAGGAGATGTATGGATATGTTCTGGACAGTCAAATATGGAAATGCCGTTAAAAGGATTTATAGGGCAACCAGTAAAAGAATCCCTCAAGTTCATTACAGAGTCACAAGAATATCCTGAGATTCGTATGTATACAGGAAAAAAGTCTGCTTCACTGTCAGAAGAACTAGATAATCAAGGTAGCTGGAAACAAGCTTCTATTCAAAATTCACCACAATTCAGTGCTGTTGGATATTTCTATGCAAAAGAACTATATGACGTATTGAAAATTCCTATTGGTATGATTCATGTAAGTTGGGGTGGAGCGTCTATAGAAAGTTGGATGAGTGAAGAGACATTGAAAATGTACCCTAATGTAAAACTAAATAATAGAAGAGTAGGTACTTCTCATCCTCAACATGTTCCTACATTACTATATAATGGAATGTTACGTCCTGTATCTAATTATACTATAAAAGGATTTATTTGGTATCAAGGAGAAACAAATAGAGGAAATCATAAAGAATACACTTCTCTTTTCCCTGATATGGTAAAGGAATGGAGAAACTTGTTTAAAGCAGGAGAAAAGTTGCCTTTTTATTATGTTCAAATTGCACCTTTTCAATATGAAAATCCTGAAAATATAGAATGCGCACTCCTTCGTGAATCTCAATTGAAATGTTTGTCACTAATTCCAAATTCTGGGATGGCTGTTACTATGGATAAAGGAGAATTAACCTGTATCC
>ULYM01025239.1_pt1 | contig 46446 bp, 37 predicted proteins | sample 1962141 | NCBI WGS metagenome assembly ULYM01 (sample SAMEA4835862, study PRJEB28245) | human gut metagenome | biome: gut microbiome; material: fecal sample | place: Denmark | collected 2008
GCGTCTCTCTGATAAAAACATAAAATTAATAGTTCCACCACCGGTATTGCCGGATGAAAGAGTATCCTGTGAAGGAGAAAGTGGAAAATAAATAGATTAATAGAAAAAAGTTAATAGTCCACGCAAGCCATCCAAAGCTTCGTCCTTCAGGGCGAAGAATCAAAGGAAAAGGCAAGTACCCTGCGAAGGCGAACAAGTGGCGTTAGTATTAATAATAGTGTAATATAAAGTTTATGTTCTACCAGTAACCCTGTGAAAGGTAAACGTAGAATCTCAAAAGATGAAATCCCTGCTGTTCTATTTCGGATAGCAGGGATTTTTTATATACCTTTGTCGGTATCAATTATAATATTTACCGCTCATATCATGAAAAAGTATTTGATCCTTTTTATTTTGCTCATATCTGGTTGGAATATTGCCGTAAAGGCTGAATCAACCGGAGATGTTATCCGTATCTCGACAGATAAGACGGATTTGATTTATCGTCAGGCTCCGAATGGGCGCTTGTATCAGGTCTATTTGGGACCTAAGTTAATGCATCAGACAGATTTGGAACATTTTTCTCCTTTTGCCAAAGGAGGATCGGACGGAAGTGCCGGACAACGGGGATGGGAGATTTATATGACTTCGGGTGCAGAAGATTTCTTTGAACCGGCCTTCGGTATCACGCATGCAGACGGGAACATGAGTACAATCCTCACGTATGTCTCTTCTGAGCAAAAAGCAATTGACAGTAATGCGACGGAAACCATTATCCGTCTGAAAGATAACCAATACCCTTTGCAGGTGGTCTTGCATTATGTCGCATACAAGAAGGAAAATGTGATCAAGACCTGGACGGAAATCAGTCATCAGGAAAAGAAACCGATCCGGTTGAATCGCTACGCATCGTCGATTATTTATTTTGAACGTCCGTCTTATTATCTGACAGAGTTCAATGGCGATTGGGCTAAAGAAATGAATATGACAACCCAGCAGTTACAGTATGGCAAGAAGATTCTGGATACCAAGTTAGGTACACGGGCTGCCATGCATGTGTATCCGTTCTTTGAACTGGGTTTCGGACAGCCGGCAGAAGAACATCGGGGAGAAGTCATACTGGGAACAATCGGGTGGACCGGTAATTTCCGCTTTACTTTCGAAGTGGATAATGTCGGTAATCTGCGGGTTATTTCAGGAATCAATCCATACGCTTCGCATTATGAACTGAAGGCGGGAGAGACATTTACCACGCCTGAGTTTATCTTTACACGTAGTGATGAAGGAAAAGGAGATGCTAGCCGTAGTTTTCATCAGTGGGCCAGAAATTATCAGTTATATGATGGTAAAGGCGATCGGTTGACACTGTTGAATAACTGGGAGAATACGTATTTTAATTTTGACCAGGATAAACTCAGCACGCTGATGGTTGAGGCAAAATCATTGGGCGTCAATCTATTCCTTTTGGATGACGGTTGGTTTGGAAATGAATTCCCTCGTAACGATGATCATGCCGGTTTGGGAGATTGGCAGGTAATGAAGAGTAAACTGCCGGATGGAATTCCTTTCCTGGTGAAAGAAGCCCAAAAAGCGGGGGTTAAGTTTGGTATCTGGATTGAACCGGAGATGGTAAATCCGAAGAGTAATCTGGCGCAGAAACATCCGGACTGGATAATCCGTCTGCCGAATCGTGAGACTTATTATTATCGGAATCAGCTAGTACTCGACCTTACGAATCCGGAGGTTCAGGATTTTGTATTCGACGTAGTGGGTAATCTGTTGACAGAGAATCCGGAAATTGCCTTCTTCAAATGGGATTGTAACAGTCCGATTACCAATATTTATTCTCCGTATTTGAAAGATAAGCAGGAACAACTGTATGTAGATTATGTACGGGGATTGTATAAGGTATTGGACCGTATCCGTGCCAAATATCCGGCTGTGCCGATGATGCTCTGCTCGGGTGGTGGAGCCCGCTGTGATTATGGAGCTCTGAAATATTTTACTGAATTTTGGGCAAGTGATAATACCGATCCGGTTGAACGTTTGTTTATTCAGTGGGGTTTTTCGCAATTCTTCCCGTCGAAAGCTATTTGTGCACATGTAACCAGCTGGAATAAGAATACTTCTGTGAAGTTTCGTGTCGATGTAGCCATGATGTGTAAAATGGGCTTTGATATCGGTCTGAAAGATCTGAACGCAGATGAATTGACTTTCTGCCAGGAAGCCGTTGCTAACTATCACCGGTTGAAACCGATTATCCTCAATGGAGATTTCTATCGTCTGGTATCTCCGTATGATACAGAGCACATGGCTGTAATGCACGTAGGTGATAACCAGAAGAAAGCCATTCTGTATGCGTATGATATTCATCCCCGTTATGCTGAAAGTACCTATCCGGTTCTGTTGCAAGGATTAGATCCTGCCAAGATGTATAAGGTAGAGGAAATCAATCTGATGCCGGATACGGAATCGGGGGCTTCCATTAACGGACAGACTTACTCGGGTGATTACCTGATGAAAGTAGGTGTACGGGTATTCTCTGCCCGGCAGACAACCAGCCATATCTTTGAAATTACGGCTGTTAATTGATAAAACTCTTGCTGCTCATTGAGGCGTACCAACTCAGGTACGCCTCAATGAGCTGTTCAGGTACGCCATCCGTACCCGATCGGGTACGTCATAGGTACCAGTGTTGCTTCCTTTACATATTCTTCTATGTTATAGCCAAAAACTCTTCTGTATATTTTGTTTGTAATCATTTTGTAATATCTGTGACATCTTATTGAAACAGACAATTCGGAATTTTGCGACCAGAATAATATACATTTAACATTTATGGAGACATTCTATTTGTTTTTGGTCCTTTTCCTGGCAGTACTGGCGATTTTTGACTTGTCGGTCGGTGTCAGTAATGATGCGGTGAACTTCCTAAACGCTTCGATTGGTTCTAAGGCTGCATCTTTTCGTGTGATAATGATTGTAGCGGCTGCCGGTATTCTGGTCGGAGCAGCTCTGTCGAATGGTATGATGGATATTGCGCGGCATGGTATTTATCAGCCCCAGTATTTCTATTTCTCAGAGATTATGTGTATCCTGGTAGCGGTGATGTTGACGGATGTGGTGATTTTGGATATTTTCAACTCTTTGGGAATGCCTACTTCTACAACTGTTTCATTGGTATTTGAATTGTTGGGAGGTACGGTTGCGTATTCTCTAATTAAGATCGCTAATGATACGGAAGGTATCCTTCAGATTGGTAATTTGATGAATACCGATAAAGCTTTGACCGTAATTTTGGGTATTTTTACTTCAGTAGCTATCGCTTTTATTTTCGGAGCACTGGTTCAATATATCTCTCGTCTGATTTTTACATTCAACTATCGTAAGACAGCTAAATATTTCATTGGATTGTTTGGTGGCTTGGCTGCTACTTCCATTGTCTATTTCATGTTGTTCAAAGGCTTGAAATCAAGTCCGTTTTTGGCTGGTCCGGTAGCTGATTATATCTTTAGCCATACGGCTGATTTGGTATTGTATTGTTTTATCGGTTTTACTATCCTGATGCAGGTATTGCATTGGCTGAAGGTAAATGTGTTCAAAGTAATTGTACTGATGGGTACTTTTGCATTGGCATTGGCTTTTGCCGGTAATGACTTGGTAAACTTTATCGGTGTGCCATTGGCCGGTTATTCTGCTTATACTGATTTCTTGGCACAGAATGGAACAACCACTCCGGATACCTTCCTGATGACATCTTTGCAAGGTTCAGCCAAGACTCCCTGGTATTTCTTGGTAGGTTCTGGAATCATCATGGTGATTGCGTTGTTGACATCCAAGAAAGCTCATAATGTGGTTAAGACTTCTGTGGATTTGGCCCGTCAATCGGATGGCGATGAGAATTTTGGAACCTCGCCGGTAGCCCGTGTTTTGGTGCGTGTCTGCAGTAATGCTTCGGCAACAATCATGAATGTGGTTCCTGTTCCGGTTAAGAATTGGATTGACCGTCGTTTTAATAATCAGGAGATAATTTTGGAAGATCAGGCAAGTTTTGATTTGGTCAGAGCTTCCGTTAATGTGGTTCTTTCCGGTTTGTTGATAGCTGTTGGTACTTCTTTGAAATTACCTTTGTCAACAACCTATGTTGCTTTCATGGTGGCAATGGGTTCATCTTTGGCAGACCGTGCCTGGGGACGTGAAAGTGCAGTATTCCGTATCACCGGTGTGTTGTCTGTAATTGGTGGTTGGTTCATCACGGCAGGAGCTGCTTTCTCTATCTGTTTCATTGTGGCGATGATTATTTATTTTGGTGGTGTACCTGCCATCTTGGCCATGATTGCTTTGGCTGTTTACTCTTTGGTAAGAAGTCAGATCATTTATAAGAAGAAAAAGCACAAGGAAGCTATGCAGAGCGAGGTGAATACAACAGTAGCCAAATTGCGTACGGCTACTAATCCTATCGAAGCTTTGAATTTGTTCCGTCAGCATAGCCGTGAAGAATTGAAGGGTGATCTGCAATTCGCTGCTGAAGCATTGAAGAACGCTGTAGAAGGGTTTACACACGAGAACTTGAAGGAACTGCGGCATGTGATGGCTGCCATCGAGGAGAAGAAAGAACACTTGAAGCAGGTTAAGCGTGTGGGTACATTGGGTGTAACTCAGCTGGATCGCGATATTGCTATCGATAAAGGATTGTATTACTATCAGAGTAACGACTTTGCCAGTGAGATTGTATATAGTATCCGCCGTTTGGTTGAACCTTGCAAACAGCATATTGATAATAACTTCAATCCGTTGAATGATATCCAGAAAAATGACTTTACCGGTATGGATAATCGGGTAATCAGTTATCTGAACCGTTGTGCGGAAATGATCGACAAGAACAACTACGATATCATGCCTTCACTGGTAGATGAATCTAATCAGCTGGTAGTAGGCCTAACACAATTGAAGAAAGAAGAATTAAAACGTATTCAAGGGCAGTCAGGTAGTACAAAGGTCAGCATGGTTTATCTGAATATGTTGCATGAAACGATTAACGTTGTCAACTTCTCTTGTAATTTGATAAAGGTAAGCAAGAAGTTCCAGATGGAATAAGAGGAAACATCTTGTATCGTATCTTGGAATAAAAGGCAAGAGTCACGAAAGGGAACAGATTAAATGTTCATTTCGTGACTCTTTTGTTTATCTTGTAAAAAGTCTCTACAAGCTTTCTGCTTTTCTTTTTCAGTTATATTTTAGCCGTGAAGAACCTTTTCCATATCTATTACGGGCCATGGCTGATAATCTTTCCAGGCACCACGGGTAAAATCCGGAATCGCAACCGAACGGCTTTTGTTTAATACCGAACGTTCACTTAATTCCACAATCGACGACCAGGCAGCAGCATCATATACGGATTGATCTAATGGATAGCCATTACGTAAGCAGTAAATCAGTCGCCAGTCCATGATAAAGTCCATTCCTCCGTGTCCACCGATTTTCTTAGCTTTTTCGCCAATGTATTTGCTCAACGGATGTTCGAACTTTTTCAGGTATTCTTTCTGTTGTTCTTCTGTCATGAATTCATGCGATTGAATTGCAATCTTTTCTTCCGGATATTTCACGGCTACTCCCTTTGTCCCCTGTACCAAGTGAATACGAGAGTAAGGTTGTGGAGTTGTTGTGTCGTGTTGGATAAGGATCGTCTTACCATTGGCTGTATGGATGAGAGTAGTGTTCATATCTCCCAGCATATAGCGTTCGGACAGTGTGATGCGTTCATCATCTTTCAGATTTTCTTTGGCCCACAAAGTCAATCCATACTGATTGGTGGACATGGAAGTCAGGTATTCCATCCGGTCACCTTGATTAATACCCATGATTTGGGCAATCGGGCCTAATCCGTGGGTTGGATAAGGATTTCCAGTATGATATTTGCTGTATTCCAATCGCCAGTGTTTATAATATCCATTGTATTTTTCGCCTGTCAGGGTATGGATATAAGCCCCTTCAGTATGGATTATTTCGCCCAATTCTCCTTGACGGGCCATATTTAACGTTGCTAATTCGAAGAAGTCATAGCAACAGTTTTCCAGCATCATACAGTGCAGTTGTTTTTCTTCAGCTTTATCTACCAAGGCCCAGCAGTCTTTTACGGTTAAAGCGGCAGGAACCTCGATAACGACGTGTTTTCCATGGTCCATGGCATATAATGCAATCGGTACGTGCAATGTCCAGGGAGTCGCATTATAGATGAGGTCTATATCATCCCGTTCACACATTTTTTTCCAGTCTTCTTCACCGGTATAAATAGCCGGATCTTTTCTTCCGTTTTTCTTTAAGATCTGTCGGCAATTTTCAATTCTGTCTTTATTCAAGTCACATAAAGCAACAATTTCTGTGCCTTCAATATGACTCATACGTTCTACGGCTCCGGCTCCACGACCTAATCCGACAATACCTAACCGGACAGTGGGGATAGGCTGGCAACGCAGCCCTAAAACAGATTTACCTTTTCGTTCAGGTACGGCATCAGTCATTAAATCAGGCGCGGGACTTGTGGTTGGAGTTGCTTGTACTGGGATCTGATTCAAGGCGGTTACCGCTCCTCCAGCCAAGGATGCTTTTAGGAAATTTCTTCTGTTCATCATGTGAAATATAGATTATAAGTTAATAAAATGATTGACAAGATCTGCTTTTTCAAAGGTAAGTAAAAACGAAATATGTATGGCAAAAAGATTTTAAAACCATCATATATTAACCTTTTTTATAGTCGAAACTATTGACAACTCTATTGACAATCTCTACTTTTGCACTGTGGTTTTTTCATAATAGTATTAGATTTAAGGTTAACAAAGTTGATTAGGGGTTGTCGTGAGACAGCCTTTAATTTTTTATATCAGTCCCATTCTTCAGGCTTCCCTTTATATTCTTTCTATAATTCTCGTTGGTTTTGATGTAGATTCCCGTTACTTTTGTTTTCGAATCTCGTTTCTTTGGTAGACTTAGATGCTCAAATATCTTTTTGTATGGATTTTTGTAGAACAAGAAGGCTTTCCGGCCCCATGTTGAAAAGTAAATCTACGATACTGAGATTCGGAAGGAAACCCTGTTTTTCCTGGAATACCTGGTAATAGGGAACAGGCTGGAATGAGGGGTCGTTTCCTTCGTGTTTAGGGCGTATAATTTCTCTGAAGTCTGCTGTCACATCCGGTTGGTAGTCGGTTGTATAACGGATTTGGGGCTGGATGTCGATCAATTGGCAGACAACTTCGCGCAGAGCCTCGTTGAAATCAAGCAGAAACTCATATTTCTTTTCGTAGAAAGGAGCAAAATCTTCTTCGTAATATTCGAAAAAAGGACTCATCCGATAGGCTGAGACCAAGGCATTCCAATGTAGATGACGCCAGTTTCCGTGATCGGATATGCGGATATCTTTGGTCAGGCACTTCAGTGTATCCGGCTTGACAATCGGAACCGTAAGCGCCTGAGGTCCATTTGCCGCAGCAATGATACATCGGTTGCGATAGGTCTGTTTCAGGTAATTCTCTTGCGTTTCCAGACAGATCTGGTCATAGGCAAGTAATTTAGTATATAGTTGGATAGGACCTAAATAGGCCGTTGAAATATAGGCTGTATTCATATTTATTTGTTTTATCAAGTTTGTACCGGATTATCTGGTTATTTGACGCGGGTAAACCGGTTATTTTTATCGGAACTGTACCAGCAAAAGAAAATATGTCCCAGAATATGGTCTTCCGGAATGATTCCCAAATGTCGGGAATCGATGGCTACATCTCTATAGTCTGATAAGAACCAATAATAATTCTGTCGGAAAAAGAAGAAATTGGTCTGCTTGCCATCCAGGAATAATTTCCCGTCTTTGAAGACCGCTTTTCCCTCCGTTTCATTTAATATGGCTTCACGGCATGCCAAAAGCGAGAGGCTGTCTAACGCATACGCCCTGTCTTTTTGGGGAACAATAAACTGATAGTCCGGTGAGGAATACATCTGAAAATAAGACCGGAGGTAAGCCGGGAGCTCCTCTTTGATCTGATAGGCCTCAAACGATGTCAGGACGCAGGTAATACCTCCATCAACCGCTTTCCACTCTCTTGATCGCTCAGGCAATTTCTTTAACAGACGGATGAATGCCTCTTTCCCGTGATTGGCCATGAAATAAGAGGCCTGGGCGTGTGGAGAATGCGGATATTCTTTTCCGTTGATACGATAACCTGTATGAGTTACCCGTATCGTATCACCCGGTAAGGCAATACAACGGCTGACAAACACAGGTGGATGAACGGTGTCTTTTCGCAGCGGACTATAGAACATCATCGTCGCATTCCGTTTGGGTTGTTTTCCGAAAGGTGTTTTGTCGAGCAATACAAAATCTCCCTGATGTAATGATGTCTCCATGGAGTCGGTCGACAGATGGAGTGATTCAATCAGGAACAGACGGATTCCCATAACAAGAGCGGCCAGCAGTAAAACTCCTGCCAGCCACTTCAGATAGTATGTCCTGTTTTTCTTTTTGCGTTGCATACCGACATTCTATGATCATGTCTTATTTCATGCTGTCAACCCAGCGGAACAGACGGTTCCAACGAATACCTCCGTCAAACAGGCTGCGGTCTTTATCCAGTGACAACCAGATCATGATCGGTTTTCCAACGATATGATCTTCTGGGACAAATCCCCACGAACGGCTGTCGGCACTGTTATGGCGGTTGTCACCCATCATCCAGTAATAATCGTATTGGAAGGTATACGTAGTAGTCTTTTCTCCATTAATATAAACTACACCATCTTTTTCTTCCAGTTCATTATGCTCGTAGTTCTTGATACAACGGCGATAGAGAGCCAGATTTTCCGGTGTCAATTCGATGGTAGCTCCCCGTTTCGGAATCCAGATCGGACCGTAATTATCGCGTGTCCATCCGTTATCGTAGTCAACCGGATAATACATGGTTCCTCCAATGATTTCAGGCTCGACGATCACCTTCTTGACAGATGGTAACTTCTTTACTTGTGCCACCATGGCTTCTGTCATCGGAAAACGATAAACCAGGTTATAAGCTCCATTCGCATTCGGCTGGAATCCGAGGAAAGAAAGGGTTTCCGGATCTGTTACCGTACAAGGTTGCCCGTAAGGCATATAATCGTCACGACTGACTCCCCAGTTGCGGAACATGGTTTCGGTAAACGGTGTTTCCGTTTCCACGAAATAGTTCAGCTGCATATTCTTCGGGTTCTGAGCAGCCTTACCGTTGATATAAACCTGATTATTACGGATACTCAGACTGTCACCCGGAAGACCTACGCAACGCTTTACGTAATTTTCCCGTTTGTCAACCGGCCGGTAAATGATCTCGCCGAACGCTTGTTTGTTCATGCGTACAGCTTCACGTCCGTACATCTGAACCAATGTATAGTAATCCGGATTCTGTTGAAGAGTAGCTACCGTATCCCCAGCCGGGAAGTTAAATACGACAATATCGTTTCGCTGTATCTGTCCTAAACCAGCCACACGTTTGTAATCCCAAGAAGGCCAGTCGAGATACGATTTGCAGTTAAGTATCGGCAAGGTATTCTGCACCAGCGGAAAAGATAATGGCGTATTCGGAACGCGAGGTCCGTAACTGACTTTGCTGACAAACAGATAATCACCTACCAACAAAGATTTTTCCAAAGATGAACTGGGAATCTGATAATTCTGGAAAATGAACAGATTGATGAAATAGACAGCCACGAGCGCGAAGATAATGTCGTCAATCCAGTCATAAATACTTTTAAGAGTCGGATTGTTTGTCTTCTTCCAGGCATCCCACGGAATGTATTTTGTCAGATAAATATCTGCCAGCAAAATATATCCCAATGCCAACCATCCGTTTTGCATCCATAGGATAAACAATCCATACAGGACGGCAGCAATGGCAAATTTGATATATTGTTTTTTCTCTATTTTCTTCATACTTCTGATGATATTATGCTTTCAAAATCTCAGAAATGGAACAAGTCATTCATTCCTAAAAAGCCTTTCTTTCCGGCTGTAAACTCAGCGGCTACAACAGCACCCAAAGCGAAACCGGCACGGCTCTTGGCATCATGTTTGATGCTGATTGTATCTACGTCTGATTCATAAATGATTTCATGAATACCCGGTACTTCTCCTTCACGGATAGCGTGGATTGGCAGATCGGTCGGTTTCTCGGCTGTTTCCAAGGTCCAACGGTCTTTCCGGTCCAGATTCTCAATGATTCCTTCTGCTAAGGTAATGGCAGTACCACTGGGCGCATCCAGTTTGTGAATGTGATGAACCTCTGTCATCCGGGCATCATAGTTCGGAAAATTATTCATGACCTTGGCCAGATATTTGTTTAAGGCAAAGAAAATATTCACGCCAATACTGAAATTAGACGCATAGAAGAAGGTTTTTCCTTCGTTTTCACACATCTGCTTTATTTCACCCAAGCAATCTAACCAGCCTGTTGTACCAGAAACAACCGGAACACCGGCTTCAAAACATTTCATATAATTGTTGAACGCTGTTGCAGGGGTAGTAAATTCGATGGCTACATCGGCACTTTTGAATGCATCCGACTGGAAATCTTCCGGGTTATTTATATCAATGATGGATACAATTTCATGACCTCTGCTCAAGGCAATTTGTTCGATGGTCTTCCCCATCTTTCCATAACCGACAAGTGCTATTTTCATATTTTTACTGTTTTTATGTTGCAAATCTTCATTTAATCTGTTGGAATCTTGGTACAAAAATACAAAAATAGCTGGAATATGCGAATAAAAAAGATGGTGTCAGATTATTTCCTATCTTTGCAAGGAGTTAGGTTGGTCTCATCATGGGACTGACGAACCTTGGTGTACCCTGCACTTTCGTTGAAAGGAATTATCCAAGGTGAAGAAAATCAGAAAATAAAAGGAATATGAAGATAGCAATTGTCGGAACTGGATATGTAGGTTTGGTCAGTGGTACCTGTTTTGCTGAAATGGGTACGGAAGTCTTTTGTGTGGACGTAAATGAGAAGAAAATAGCTGATTTGAATCAGGGTATTCTTCCTATTTACGAGCCCGGACTGGAAGAAATGGTAAACCGTAACCAGAAAGCCGGACGGTTACATTTTGTGACAGATCTGGCTTCCTGCCTGAATGAGGTGGAAGTGGTGTTCAGTGCTGTAGGGACTCCACCCGATGAGGATGGAAGTGCCGACTTGAAATATGTATTGGAGGTAGCCCATACGGTAGGCCGTTACATGAATAAATACCTGACAGTTGTGACGAAAAGTACTGTACCCGTCGGAACAGCTAAGAAAGTTCGTCAGGCTATTCAGGAAGAACTGGATAAACGGGGTTCTGACCTGACTTTTGATGTGGCTTCTAATCCGGAATTTTTGAAGGAAGGAGCTGCCGTGAAAGATTTTTTGAGTCCGGACCGAATTGTGGTAGGTGTGGAATCCGAACGCTCCAAAGAACTGATGACCCGTTTATACCGTCCGTTCTTACTCAATAATTTCCGGGTTATTTTCATGGATGTACCTTCGGCCGAAATGACCAAATATGCAGCCAATGCCATGTTGGCAACCCGTATCAGCTTTATGAATGATATAGCCAATCTGTGCGAGATTGTTGGAGCAGATGTGAATATGGTACGTAAAGGTATTGGTACGGATATTCGGATTGGTCACCGTTTCTTGTATCCCGGTTGTGGTTACGGAGGTTCCTGTTTTCCGAAAGATGTGAAAGCTTTGGTGAAGACGGCAGCTGATCATGGCTATCCGATGCGGATCCTGCAAGCTGTTGAGGAAGTCAATGAACAACAGAAGTCTATTCTCTTCCGGAAGGTAGATAAATACTTCAAAGGCGATTTGAAAGGGAAGCGAGTAGCTATCTGGGGACTGGCTTTTAAACCGGAGACGGATGATATGCGTGAAGCTCCTTCTTTAGTCGTTATCCAGAAATTATTGGAAGCCGGCTGTGTAGTATCTGCCTATGACCCGGTAGCCATGGACGAGTCTCGTCGTCGGATAGGAGATACAATCCGTTACGCTAAAGATATTTATGATGCAGTGATGGATGCCGACGTGCTTCTGTTGATTACCGAATGGAAGGAATTTCGTATGCCGTCCTGGCAGGTAGTCAAGAAACTGATGGCAAATCCGTTGGTTATTGATGGGCGAAACATCTATGATCCGGCAGAAATGGCTGAATATGGGTTCGATTACCATTGTATCGGACGATAATGAGGTACTAAGGAAAATTCATGGCAGAAGAAACATTAAAGCAGAAAACGGCAAAAGGTCTGTTTTGGGGATTCATTAATAACGGAACCCAGCAATTGCTGAATCTCTTTTTCGGCATATTCCTGGCCCGATTGTTAACTCCGGCCGACTATGGAATGGTTGGGATGCTGACCATCTTTTCTCTGATAGCTGGTTCTCTGCAAGAAAGTGGTTTTATTGCAGCTCTGGCCAACAAAAAAGAAATCACCCACGATGATTATAATGCTGTGTTCTGGTTTTCAATCACGGTCAGTTTCTGTCTGTATTGGATACTGTTCTTCTGTGCTCCGCTGATCGCCGATTTTTATAACCAGCCCGAATTGATCCCACTGGCACGTTATTCCTTTTTGGGTTTCTTTATTGCCAGTTTAGGAGTAATTCCCGGAGCCTATGTTTTCCGAAACATGATGGTAAAACAAAAGGCCTTGGCAACTGTTTTAGCCTTGATCTTTTCCGGTACGACCGGTGTCCTGCTGGCCTATAACGGATTTTCGTATTGGGGCATAGCTACGCAGAGCATTGTCTATATCAGTGTTTTAAATATCTATCTTTGGTATAAATGTCCGTGGCATCCGACATGGAGATGGAACTTTACTCCGGTGCGCGAAATGTTGGGATTCAGCAGTAAGCTGTTATTTACGAACATATTCAATCATGTTAATAATAATATCTTCTCGATTATTTTAGGACGCTATTATTCCGAAAAAGAAGTCGGGCAATACAACCAGGCCAATAAATGGAATTACATGGGATTCTCGTTGATTTCCGGGATGGTAGGAAGTGTGGCACAACCCATTTTCGCCCAAATGACTGATGATTCCGAACGACAAGTAAGAGCCTTCCGCAAGATGCTCCGGTTTACTGCCTTCATCTCTTTCCCCTGCATGTTGGGATTGTCGCTAGTAGCTCCCGAATTAATTACAATCGCTATTACCGACAAATGGATAGACAGTGCCCGGATCTTACAGTTGTTAGCCATCTGGGGAGCTTTCTTCCCGATAGCCAATCTGTATTCCAACCTGTTGATCAGCCGGGGAAAATCCGACATATATCTTCGCAATACGGTTACTTTGGGAATTCTACAACTGATAGTCATCTATCTTTTGCGTTCCCACGGTATATTTTTCATGGTTTCGGTTTACATCGGCATTAACATCTGTTGGTTACTGGTCTGGCATTATTTTGTACAGAAAGAGATCGGCTTGCCTTTATCTTCAGCCTTAAAAGATGTTCTCCCTTATTTGGGAATAGCAGGCGGAGTGATGTTTGCCGTTTGGTTCTTAACGCAGGAGATTAATAATATATATTTACGGGTATGTTCTAAAATTGTATTGGCTGCTTTATTCTATATTGTTGTAATGTGGTGTAGTGGGGCAGTTACTTTTAGGGAGAGTTTTAATTACGTAAAGAGTAAAAAGAAACAAAATGGATGAAAAGAAAAAAGTTTCCGTTGTTATGTGTACATATAACGGAGAAAAATACGTCAGAGAACAGATTGATTCTATTTTTTTAGCTTAGGAATATTTTCTTTTTTATCTGAAAATGCAAATTACAAATAAGATCTATAATGAAAAGAAACATAGCGATTATATTAGCCGGAGGCGTAGGAAGCCGATTAGGACTATCTACCCCTAAACAATTTTTCAAAGTCGCAGGGAAAATGGTGGTTGAACATACGATAGATGTATTTGAATGCAATCCCCATATCGACGAAATAGCGATAGTATCGAATCCGTTTTATATTTCAGAATTTGAAAATATCGTTATAAAGAATGGATGGCGTAAGGTGAAAAAAATCCTGAAAGGAGGGGCCGAACGTTATCACTCAAGTCTTTCTGCAATCCAGGCATATGCTGATCAGCAAGTAAATTTAATATTTCATGATGCTGTACGTCCTTTGGTAAGTCAGCGCATCATTAATGATGTGGTAGAGGCTTTAGCAACCTATCAGGCTATTGACGTAGCGTTGCCTTCTGCGGATACAATTATTGAAGTAGAAGGAGATTTTATTCATCAAATACCGGATCGTTCTCGATTACGCAGAGGTCAGACTCCTCAAGCTTTTGATATTGAAATAATCAAACAGGCTTATCAGATAGCATTGAAAGATCTAGCTTTTAAAGTGACAGATGATTGTGGTGTCGTCAAAAAATATTTGCCGCATATTCCTATTTATGTGGTTACCGGTGAAGAAAGTAATATGAAGCTCACTTATAAGGAAGATACTTATTTATTAGATAAGTTTTTTCAGTTAAGACAGAGCGAAGTTAATCCTAATAAAATAGATGATCATTTCTTTGTCCATAAAGTAGCTGTTATTTTTGGTGGAAGTTATGGCATTGGGGCAGAAATACTTCATTTATTGGAAGAGAAGCAAGTAAAAGTTTACAGTTTTTCCCGATCACAGACTTGTACGGATGTAGGAAACCGAGAAAATGTTTCGTCTGCTTTACAGCTGGTTTTTCAAAAAGAAGGACGAATAGATTTTGTAATTAATACGGCTGGTATTTTAAATAAGGAACCTTTAGTGGCTACTGATTATGAGACTATTGTTTCTGCTGTTCAGACGAATTATATGGGAACCGTACATGTAGCTATTGAGTCTTTCCCTTATTTGAAAGAGACAAGAGGGAAACTGATATTTTTCACTTCGAGTTCCTATACTCGAGGGCGTGCATTTTATAGTATATATTCTTCAACTAAAGCAGCTATTGTTAATTTTGTCCAAGCAATATCTCAGGAGTGGGAGAGCTTTGGTATTTCTGTTAATTGTATCAATCCGGAAAGAACAAAGACACCCATGAGAATACATAATTTTGGTATTGAGCCTGATAATACGTTACTTTCAGCTAAGCAAGTTGCAGAGGCAACTCTAAGTACATTAGCATCAGATTATACTGGACAAGTCATAGATGTAAAAAGAGAAATGTTATGAATAATCCGTTTTTAACTGACTACGTAAAACAGAATCTGAGAGCTTGTCAGCTTAAACAGTTATCTATACTTGAAGATATTGATCGGATCTGCAGAAAACATAAAATCGATTATTGGTTGGATGGTGGTAGTCTATTAGGTGCTGTCAGACACAAGGGATTTATTCCGTGGGATGATGATATTGACATAGCCATGCGCTTGGAAGATATGCGACGTTTTATCAGGATTGCTCCGCAGGAGTTACGTGAAGGATTATTTTTACAGACGAAGGATAGTGATCCCTCTAATAATAAACCGATCGTTAAAGTCCGTGACTTGAACTCGTTCTTTGTTGAGGAAGGTGATGATTTTCATTTAGATTATCAGAAAGGAGTCTTTGTGGATATATTCCCATTTGTCGATTATCCAAGTATTCCTAAGAGTTGGGTGAAAAAATTGGCACGAGGCTATTCTGTCAGTAACTCTATTTTGCATACCAAGCATTATTATTCGTTTCGTTCCTTTTTCGAATTTTTCTGGTTTGGTCTGAAGTGCATTATTATCGGAACCTTGTGGAAGTTTATCAATCTATTTGTAAGTAGGCGTACTTATATCTCAAATGTGTTGAATAATAATGGTTATGGCATTATGCATCGTCAAGATTCCATATTCCCTATAGGTGAGATAGAATTTGAAGGCAAGCGTTTTAAAGCTCCTTGTAATCCGGATGCTTACTTGACCGATTTATATAAGAACTACATGGAAATACCTCCTGAAAATAAACGAATTGTTCATGCAATTTATTTTCATACAGAATTGATAAAATCATGAAACCTGCATTAGTAGATGTTGCCGTACTGATTTTGTTCTTCAACCGGCCAGAGCCGTTGAAGGCCGTATTCAGTCAGGTGAAAAAAGCGCGTCCGTCAAAGTTGTTTTTGTATCAGGACGGACCCCGGAACGAGAATGATATGCCCGGCATTTTGGCCTGCCGGGAAGTTGTGAAGGATATAGACTGGGAATGTGAAGTACAACAACTTTATCAGGAAAAGAATTATGGTTGCGATCCTTCGGAATACATGTCGCAGAAATGGGCTTTCTCGCATGTGGATAAATGTATTGTTTTGGAAGATGATGATATTCCCTCTTTGTCATTTTTCCCATTTTGTAAAGAGATGTTGGACAAGTATGAAAACGATACGCGTATCAGTATGATTACCGGCGTGAACTATGATGAGGTGACGCAAGATATGCCCTATGATTACTTCTTTGCGACCACGTTCTCGATTTCCGGTTGGGCCAGTTGGCGGCGGGTGATCGACCAGTGGGACGAGCATTATACCTTCTTGGACGATCCGTTCAACTTGCATCAATTGGATGCCTATATCAAAGAGCGCAAATACCAAGAACGGTTTATCGACTTTTGCCGGTATCATCGTTCCACGGGGAAAGCTTATTACGAAACCATTTTCCATGCGGCGATCTTCTTTAATTCCGGATTGAGTATCGTTCCTTCCAAAAACATGATTAATAATCTGGGAGCTACGGAAGGTTCTACGCATTTTGGTAATTCGAATGATGTACTGCCTAAAGCCATTCGGCGTATCTTTACAATGCAACGACATGAATTAGAATTTCCGTTGAGGCATCCTCGTTATATGATCGAAAATGTTGAATATAAAGATCGTATGTTCCGCATCATGGCTTGGGGGCATCCGTGGATCAAGATAGGACGCTCGTTTGAAGAACTTTATTTGAACTTGCGTCATGGGAACTTTCGGTTTATTATGAAATCCATCCGGAATCGGATTCATAAATGGCTGGGGAAAGAGAAATATAATTGATTTTTCGCTTGTTTTTCCAAAGTCAGAGCTTCTCCTTTTTGATGATATTAGATAACTTGTTTAAATTGCAGATCTATTTATGATTGTGTTGTGTAATTTAATCAAATAAAATAGGTGTTTTATGATCATCGTGATTAATTTCATCAAATAAAATATATACATTATGATCGAGTTGATCAACTTAATCAAATTGTATATCATTTTCTTGATTATTTTGACTAAATTCATCAAATAACCAATCTATGTCGTGAAGTTTTTGCATGTTATATTCAAGAATAAAACCTATCTTTGTCAGAAAATCATCGTGACATGGAAGAAATATTACGGAAAATAACGATCGACGAGGTGTATATCTCTCCGCTCAAACGCAGACGTGTGCGGCGGGAAGACGGGAGCGAGATTATGGAAGAAGTTCCTCATACCATCCGTCCGTCTGGCTCTATGATTATGGATGCCGTCGTACAGATCCTTTTTTTCGGACGTGTTTTCCAAATCAATAATATCGCCCGTATCTTAGGGGTTGATCCGGTAAAACTGGCTGGAGCCATGCAAATCCTGACAGGAATGCCGATGCAGGATTTCCTGAACATCTTCCGCCTGTATCTGGTGCAAGAGTACTTGGCGTGTACAGACCTGAGTTTGTCGCAAATCGCCGCGTGTTGCGATTTCTCCAGCCAGTCGTCGTTGTCTCATGTATTCACGAAGGAGATCGGGTGTTCGCCGGCGGCCTATCGCCGGAGCCATCGGCATAGGGATTTCCGGTTTTGGTATGAGTGGTAATGTCTTAGCAGAAGGAAAATGAAAAAGAAAGTATCAGTAGTCATGTGTACCTATAATGGTGCCAAATATATACGTGAACAATTAGATTCGATTATAAATCAGACTTATCCAATCTTTGAAATTATTATACAGGATGATTGTTCTACGGATGATACGGTGGATATTATTAGAGAGTATGCAGAGACTCATTCTAATATACGTTTATTTCAGAATGAAAAATCGTTAGGAATAAACCGGAATTTCTTTTCTGCAATGAATAGAGCGAAAGGAGATTATATTGCCATATCAGATCAGGATGATATTTGGGTAACTGATAAGATAGAAATTCAAGTGAATGCGATAGGCGATGCATGGCTTTCTTCAGGTTTTTCCAAACCATTTACTTCTGATAGAGATATTAAAATTCATTTTGATTCCCGTATGCCTAACTGTACTTTGGGAAGGATGGTTTATGTAGGCATGACTCCCGGGCATACCTTATTGATTAAAAAAGAACTGTTAGAGTATATTCCGGATTTAGATAGGTGGATAGATTTATATACCTATGACAAACATCTGCAAATAGTTGCAGCCTGCTATGATAAGGTCCAGTTCTGTAATAAGGTATTGGTACATAATAGACGTCATATTTCTGCGGCCACCTATGGACCTGCCGAGAATTATCAGCGAACATTTAGTAATATTTTTCAATCAATAAGACGAACATATTCTTTATATAAAGAAGTAAGGCCGTTTATGAGAGAGTATTTTTCTAATACTTTTAAGTTTTTAGCGGCTATTCCAAATCAGTCAGTGAATAAAGAAAAAGTAATGAAGATGGTTCATTTCCAAAGTCAGCAATCATTGTGGGCTTATTTAAGATTGACCATCATTTGTATCCAGTTGCGAGATGAAATCTTTCATGCCAAAGAGAAAAATCCGATTGTTGCTGTTTTAAGAGCTATTTATTTTCCTATTTCATGCTGTGATTACTTTAGATATAAATCAAGTAAATACAAAAAATAATGAAAATCCTCCTACTAAATACTTCTGCTCGGACTGGTGGGGCTGCGGTGGCTGCCAATCGTCTGAGAAAGGCTTTACAGAAGAAAGGAATAGACGTTTCGATGTTGGTACGCGACAAAGAAATAGCGGATGCTTCCATTTCTTCGGTGAGTTCTACTGGGTGGAAGCGGAAAATGAACTTATTCCGTTTTTATTGGGAACGGCTGATTATCTTTTTGTGTAATCATCTGGATAAAAAAGAACTGTTTCGGGTGTCGATTGCCAATACAGGTACGGATATCAGTAATCATCCATTGATAAGACAGGCAGATATTATCCATTTACATTGGATTAATCATGGATTTTTGTCGCTATCAGATCTTCAGAAATTATTCCAGTTAGGTAAGCCGATCGTGTGGACGATGCATGATATGTGGCCTTGTACGGGAATTTGTCATCATGCGCGAGAATGTTCTGCTTATCATGAGCGGTGTGGGGCTTGTTTTTATTTGCATAGTACACAACATACAGATTTGTCTACTCGTGTGTTTTTACAGAAAAACAAGGTTTATCACTCGGTTTCCATCACATTTGTAGGATGTAGCCGATGGCTGACAGAACGAGCCGCCCAAAGTGCTTTGTTGAAAGACAAGCAAGTTATAAATATTCCTAATCCTCTGGATCTTTCTTTTTTTACTCCTAAGAATGTTTCAGATAGCAGAAAGTTGTTACATTTACCGGCGGACAGACATTTGATTTTATTCGGAGCCTTGAATGTAACAGATACGCGTAAGGGGGTAGATTATCTGATTAAGGCATTGAGATTATTGTCTCGGAATGATATGGAATTGGTGGTATTCGGTCAGGTCAAACGGGAAATAAAGGATTTGGTTCCTGTTCCTATTCATTCGCTGGGATATTTGTCTGATGACAATCAGATTGTAGCATTATATAATGCCGTTGATTTGTTCGTGACTTCTTCATTGGACGAGAATCTCCCCAACACTATCATGGAGGCAATGGCTTGTGGAACTCCTTGTGTCGGGTTTCAGACAGGAGGGATACCGGAGATGATTGATCATCTGAAGAATGGGTATGTGGCCCGTTATCAAGATGCAGAAGATTTGGCACAGGGAATTACGTGGGTTTTGGATCATCCTCATCCGCAACAGTTGGCAGAGGCCTGTGTAGAGAAGGTAAAAACTCATTATTCGGAAGAGGTTATTGCCGGAAAATATATAGCTTTGTATCAGAAGCTGATGGAGAAAAAAAGATATGAAAGTCTCACGTGAATATATTTTACAGGCAGTCAAACAGACATTGCATTTGGTTGCACCGAATGCTAAGATAATTTTATTTGGATCGAGAGCCAGGAATGACGCCCAGGAGGATTCAGACTGGGATTTGTTGATTCTCATCGAAAAAGATAAGATTCTGAATGATGATTTTGATAAAATAGCTTATCCTCTGATTGAGTTAGGTTGGGAGTTAGGTGAGTATATTCATCCGATACTTTATACATTCAAAGATTGGAAGAAGAGGTGCTTTACACCGTTTTATAAAAATATAGAAAAGGAAGGAATCGTTCTATGACATCGGGAGATTATGATGATTTATTTGACTGGACTGAAGAAGATGTAGCTCCCTTTTTTGAAAAGACGGAAGTTTTCATGAAACATGTATATGAATTGATTACATTGAAAGAATGAATAATGGGGAATAATACTGTCAAATTCACGATTATAACAATCACTTATAATGCGGCGCAATGGCTGGAACGAACCATCTTGAGTATCTTGAGCCAGTCGTATGGGAATATTGAATATGTGATTATCGACGGGGCATCGACCGACGGGACTGTGGATATAATCCGTCAATATGCTCCCGGTGTTTCTTTTTGGCTCAGTGAACCGGACAAGGGTTTGTATGATGCCATGAATAAGGGGCTGCAGCATGCTACCGGCGATTATGTCTGGTTTATCAATGCCGGCGATACGCTGCCCCATGCTGATATCATACAGCGGATTGTTCAGAAGATGGAGAAGCGGAAACATTTGCCGGATGTTATCTACGGAGAGACAGCTATTGTAGATGCGCAGGGAAAGATGTTGGGCATGCGTCGTCTGCGTCCGCCCAAGAAGCTTTCGTGGAAGAGTTTTCGTATGGGAATGCTGGTTTGCCACCAGTCTTTTATTGTCCGGCGGGAAATTGCTCCTTTGTATGATTTGAATTATCGGTTGAGTGCAGATTACGACTGGTGTATCCGTTGTTTGAAGGAAGCGAAGTATGTATGTAATACGAATCAAATTCTTTCCAACTTTTTGGAAGCCGGGATGAGTACGCAACAAAGAAAAGCTTCTTTGAAGGAACGTTATGCCATCATGTGCAAATATTATGGTAAATTTGCCACCACGGTTTTACATGGATGGTTTGCTGTCCGTTTTTATACGGCCAAGCTGTTCAAAGGAAGGGTATAGAAGTTTGATGTTCTGAATTAATGAGAATTGAAAAGAATCCTCGTTGGAACCGAAAACGAAACTCTCGGGTTTTGAAATAGGAATTAATAACGAATGACGATATGCAGAAACTATTAAAAAATTGGGTTAAGCACATCGTGGCTATTCTGATCTTGCTGGTAGCTACGGTGGTTTATTTTTCTCCGTCGGTAATCGATGGGAAGGTACTTCGGCAAGGAGATAATATCAAGGCTACAGGTATGGGAGCTAGCCAGATGAAACAATATGAAGAAACAGCACAGCCGGGAGAATTCAGTGCGTGGTCGGATGCCATGTTCGGTGGTATGCCTTATGTGGCTACGTATGGAAATCCGGCTCCCGATCTGCCTCAATACAGATTTGTCGATAAACTTTTTAAATCCTTGAGCTATGAAGATGCCTCCATGGTTTTTGTGGGACTGGTTTGTTTCTACCTGCTGATGTGTGTGATGGGAGCCAGCTGGTGGTTGGCCTTGGCAGGTGCGTTTGCCTTTGCTTTGGCTTCCTATAATCTGATTATTATTGAAGCCGGACATATCGTAAAGGGGTATGTAATTGGTTACATGCCGGTAACGTTGGCTGGTATGGCGCTTCTCTTCAAACGGAAACATTTGTGGGGAGCGATTCTCTTCCTCTTGGGTGTTGCCTTATCAATCAGTAACAACCATATTCAGATTACATATTATTTGTTTATCCTCTGTCTGTTTATCTACATCGGATATCTGGTTTGGAAAATCAAGGAAAAAGATTGGGCTGAGTTAGGAAAGGTAACCGGAATTATGGTAGTATGTGCGGTACTGGCTGTACTTCCGGGTGCAAAGGGTTTGTATAGTAACTGGGAACTCGGTCAACAGTCTATTCGTGGAGCTTCAGAACTGACTCCTAAGCCTAATGCTGATGGAATAGTCGAGAAGAAATCTACTGGATTGGATAAGGATTATGCGTTTGCCTGGAGCTATGGTAAGATGGAATTGCTGACAACCCTGATTCCGAATGCCTACGGTGGTGGTTCAGGTGGTATGTTAGGACAGGATTCTGAATTTTACAAGATGGCGAAAGCCGGAGGCATGAAGGTCGGAAAAGAGATACAGGCGCCTACGTATTGGGGTGATAAGAGTTTTACTTCGGGTCCAGTTTATTTCGGAGTCGTGGTCTGCTTCCTCTTTGTTTTGGGAATGTTTGTGGTTCGGAATCCGATGAAATGGTGGTTGTTTGCCGGAGGAGCCTTTATGACGTTACTGGCACTTGGACGGAATCTGGACTGGTTTAACGACTTCATGTTCCATTATCTGCCTATGTATAATAAGTTCCGTACGGTGGAAATGGCCTTGGTTATTCCGGGATTGGTTGCTCCAATTATCGGAATCTGGGGACTGAAAGAAATTCTGCAGGAAAAGGTTGCTTATGAACAGGTGAAGAAAGGACTGATCGGAGCCCTGGTTATTACCGGCGGTCTTTCTCTGATTGTCTGGCTGATGCCGTCGTTGTTGCTTGATTTCCGTTCGGCTTACGATGCCCAGTATCAATTACCAGAACAATTCTACAATGCCCTCTTGATGGACCGTGCGACGTTGGCTTCTGATGATGCGTTGCGTTCTTTGCTGTTTGTTCTGCTGAGTGCCGCTCTGGTGGCTTGGTTTATGGTGGCTAAGAATAAGAAAACAGTCGCTACGTGGGTGGGTATCGGTATGACCGTCTTGATCTTCGTCGATTTATGGACGGTGGACAAGCGGTATTTGAATGATAAGAATTTCTTCCCGAAGAAAGATATTCAGGCTACTTACCAGGAATCAGTATCCGATCAGGAAATTCTGAAGGATAAAGATAATTTCCGGGTATTGAATCTGAACAATACTTTCCTCGAGACCAATACTTCGTATTACCATCATTCGATTGGTGGATATCATGCAGCCAAGTTGAGAAGATACCAGGAATTGATCGACTATCGTTTGCAGAAGGAAATCAACTCCATCATCGCTTCGTTCCAGACAGCCAAAAGTGCGGCTGACTTTTGGACTGTCTTCCAGGCTTGTCCGACGTTGAATATGCTGAATACGCGCTATGTCGTTTATAATCCGGGACAACCACCTTTGGTGAATCCTTCGGCAGATGGAAACGTCTGGTTTGTAAAGGATATCAAAGTCGTAGCCAATGCGGATGAGGAAATGGCTGCTTTGGATGTGATTGATCCGAAACAGACGGCTGTAGTAGATCAGCGTTTCACCGCTCAGGTGGATGGATTTACGCCGCAAGCCGATTCGACAGCAACCATTCAGTTACAATCCTACCGGCCGAATAAGCTGGTTTATCAGTCGAAATCCGCTACTGATCAGTTGGCTGTCTTCTCAGAAATCTATTACCAGCCGGGATGGAAGGCTACGGTCGACGGGAAACCGGTTGAGCATTTACGTGCCGATTGGATTCTACGCGCTATGCGAGTACCCGCCGGGGAGCATGAAATCGTATTCGAATTCAAACCCGAAGGCTATATAATCGCAGCCAATGTAGAAGCCTACAGCAGCTTCCTGATTTTAGTATTGCTGATTGTCGCTGTGGGTTATTCGTTATATACTTCTTATAAGAAGACGAAGGAAGAATGATGAATCAGATCCGATAAGGATAGTCTTATAATAAAGTGCTAAGGGCGATACTTTTTACCTCTCTCCATGTAAAAAGTATCGCCCTTTTTTATTTATTGGAATTGTGTCAAAATATTCTTTTTTAAGCACTTCGTTTAATAAAATCTCCTTATATTTGCTTGTTCAATTACTAAAACACATGTTTAACGCCCGGTTTACATATTTAATCCTTTTCCTTTCTGTATTTCTAATCGGTTTGCCTGCAGAGGCGTTACAGGCACAACACCGCAAGACGGGCGATCTTCCATTTAAAGAATTAATGCAACAGGCCCAGCAGAAGGATACACCTGCAGATTGGCAACGGGTGATTGAAAATGCCCGTAACCGCAGGGATACAGCTGATTTGGGTTTGGCTTATATATCCTATTATCAGTCGTATGCCAATCGGATTCCTTCGGTAAACTTGGTGAAGGAGACGGATTCGATCTTTTCTTTTTTCTCAAAGGCCAGGCAATATGACTACTATTTCATTTTGTACAATCTTTGTATCACACGCTGGTTTTCCAATCGGGAATATGATCAGGTAGAAAAGGCCATTACACGTATGTTCGAGAAAGCGCGTGAGTTTGACCAGCCGATCGGTATGGCGATGGCTTTTCGGGTGCAGGGGCAAACCTATTATAAACTCCGGTTTTACGATAGAGCCTTTACTGCCTTTGAGAAGGGATTGCAGACCTGTCCTTCGTATAAAGAAAGTCTGAATGCTTTTTCGACAGTACAGAGTTTATGTGAGTGGCAGATGATGACTTGCCTGAAACAGGAAGCTTGGCAAGCACTGGAGGAACTCTCAGACTATTATGCAGAGATGGTCGATTATTGGTTAGCGCAAGGATGGAAAGACAACAGTGGTCATTTTATGGCAACCCGTTATGCCTTTCAGGCTATTTCCCGGCTGAAAGCAGGAGATATGCGTACTGCACAAACTTATTTACAACTGGCGGAAGCTTGTATTTTGCCTCATTTCCCTGCCCGTGCGTATGAGCATTTTTATGAAGCCCGTATTTTATATAACAAGCAGACAGGAGAATATGGGAAAGCTCTTTCGGATGTCAATATTCTGCTGGATACCCATCAGGGTTATTATCCTTTTTATCTGGATGATATATTGGCAAAAGCCGAAATTTTAGCATTAGGAGGACATGAGGAAGAAAGTGTATCATTTTATGAAAAATATATAGCCGCAGCAGATTCGATCGCTCATGAAGAAATTTCTTACCAGTTGGAAGAACTAAAAGTCCGTTATGAGGTGGAAAAGAGCCAATTGGAAAACCAACAGAAGACTCGTTTGCTTGGACTTTCCTGGGTAATTCTCCTGTTGATAACCCTCGCGTTGATTATTTATATCACTTACGCTTATAAGTTAAGGGCCAACAAACGCCTGTTGGTTGCCCGTTTGCAGGAATATGATAAATGGGCTAAGACTCTTCAGTTATGGGTCTCTGCAGAGAATAAGAAAGTTCAAGAGAAGCGGGAAGAGAAAACTTCAGCCATTTCCAAAGATTCCGATTCGGATGTGATTGAACGGTTGAAGAAATACATGATGGACGAGCGTCCTTTCTTGAATCCGGCTCTGCAGCGGAAAGATATGGCACAGTATTTACAAATAAATGAAAGAGTATTGGCATCTCTCATCCGGGAAACATTTGATCAGAGTGTGCTGGAATACATTACTTCTTATCGGTTGGAATATGCCTGTCATTTATTGTCTGCCAATGAATCTCTCCCTCTTAAAGATATTGCCCAACAGTGTGGATTCGGAACACTACGGACTTTCCAGCGTTTGTTTCATGATCGCTATGGAATGCCTCCGTCCCAATATCGGGGATTTATCCGTGATAGGAAATAATTGTTCGTTTTATAGCTATCTATTTGATAATAGCTGAAATTGTCGCCTGCTAGGACCAAAATTGTCGCTATTAATTTAAATTTGTTTATCAATAACCAACCTAATTTTGCATCTTGATAACAACAACAAAACTGATTAGGAATGAATAAACATTTTACTTGGTTCATTTTTCACTTATGCTGCATTTGTGGATTATTGTTGACAGGATGTAGTGATGATGAAAGTGGTGGAAGTACGCTTGTACCTTCAGGCGAGGATTCTTTTGTAGGAGATAGTCGGATTGTCCGGCTGACAGAGGAGACAGAAGATTTCCGTAGTAATACGTTTAAGTGTGATATTCTGGCAGAGAACGGAACGATTATCACGCGTAGAGGTGATCATGTCCGTTTGGGACAAGAATCTACTTTGACATTTGAAACCGGACTGAAGCCGGGTATTTACCGTTTACTGTGTTTAAAGACGCCGGAAGTGGAAGACGGCGATACAACTTGGGTGGAATTTGGTTTGGGTTGCCAAGTTGAAATAACAGCTGCCGATTCAGCCAGAATACTGGATGTATATAGTAAGGCTATGAAGCTGTGTGGAAGCGGTACGGAAGAGGATCCGTTTATCATTTCCAGCTATGATCATTTTAAACGGCTTCGCGATGTGGCAAACGATCAGGTAAAAAATAATCTGCTTTTCTCGAATACACATTTCTTGCAGACGAACGACATTGATATGGATAGAGCTTCCTGGGACAGCGACCATGAAGCCGGTTGGTTACCGATTGGTAATTTGAGCAACAATCCTTTCCGGGGTATTTATGATGGTGACGGGCATAAAGTGAAAAACTTATGGTCGTTTCGTGGCAATTCGGCCGGTGTCGGTCTTTTTGGGTTCGTAGAAAACTCCGTTTTCAAGAATGTCAAGATGGAGAACGCCCGAGTAGAAGGGAACTATGCTGTGGGTTCATTGATTGGTGGATCTGTAACAGCAGGAGATAAGCGAGGAAAAACAGGTTTATTTAATTGTATAACAACAGATGGATACATTAAAGCCAGTGCTGGAAGTGTTGGTATCGGAGGTCTTGTTGGAGTAGTAGATATGTATGGCTTGCTTAATCTTTATGCATGTGTAAACGAGAGCACATCCGTATCGGGTTCTTATGCGATTGGAGGACTTTTAGGTGCTGGTTCTTTATATTCAACTACAATGATAGAAGAATGTGAAAACGACGGTGATGTGACTTCCGAATATACAGGAGCTGGAGGTTTGGCCGGTTCGGTAGATACGCTGATTATCGCTTCATGTGAAAATAGAGGGCATATAAAAGGCTCGATTTCTTATCAGGAAGGAGATGAAAATAATGGTGGATATGGAACAGGTGGAATTGTTGGTGGATCTGGTATCTCTTACATCTATACTTGTTTTAATACTGGTGACGTAGAAGGCTCTATTGGAGTTGGTGGAATAATTGGTAGTACCCGTTTGGGAACTGAAGAATTGACATTCAATAATACGCTCCTCAAGGTTTGTTCAAATGCAGGGAAGATATCAGGTAAATTGTCTGTTGGAGGACTTTGTGGGGAAGCTCAATTTGGAGGTGTTTCCGTTTATAATACGGGTGATGTTTCGGCAACGGGTGATGCAGCCTGTGTTGGAGGTATTGCTGGAAATACGTCTATTGCGGTTGTTCATGATGCGTTAAACACGGGTAAAATCAGCTCTTATAGTATGGGACATGCAGGTGGTGTACTAGGAAAGACTGCATGGGGAGCCATTTTTTCATGCCAGAATTTTGGAGACTTAGATGTAAAAGCTGAACATGCTGGAGGCGTTATCGGATTGGCTGGAAATTATACGATGGTCAACTATTGTGCTAATATGGGATTCGTTAAGAATCAAGGTTCAGGAGTTACTGGTGGCGTATTAGGAGAAGTAGGAGATCCTAGAGAATGGTCGGCAACGGATATTGTGGGCGTAGTCATTGGTTCAGCCGAGATAGCTCTGCTTTTTGGAGGTCCTGTAATTGGAGTCGTAGGAAAAGCTTTGGGAGAAACTGTTGAGACTGTATTGCATGTAGGAGAAGTTCTATTTGATGCCCTTTTCTTATTGACAGACAGTGGCCTTTTGACATATGGTGTTTATGGTATGCTAACTGAAGAGGAAGCCAGTCTGATGCGTACGTCTATAAATTCTAGTATAACAGATAAGGGAAATTCTGTTAAGCAAGAAATAGCGGATATCCGAAATGGATATAGTTTGGCTTCCGGTATATTGTATGATCAATTGAATCCGCAGGTGGTAATAGATTATAATACTAATTTATCAAAACTGTTAGCCTATTATGAATCATCCAATGAAAATGCAGAACAGATTAGTTTGAATATTAATCTCAAACGAGAAGAACGTTACGAAGAAATAGAACATTGGAATCATGTGAAAGAAATTACACAAAAAGTAATTGCGGGTGCTTGTATTGCCGCAGGGACAATTGCTTGGATAGGAAGTATGGTTGCTACTGCGGGATCAACAGCTGCAGCCGGTTTAGCCTTAGTCGGATTTAGCGCAACCCTTATAGGAGGTACAAATGCCATTATAGAATCGTGTACGAATTTTCAGAATAATGTGGTCGTTGTTTCTCAATGTGTCAATATGGGGAAATTAGAAGCCGATGATGGAACGTACGCAGGAGGTATCGTTGGTTATTTGCAGCAAAGATGTATTGTAGAGGACTGTCTGAATTTAGGGGTTGGAGATACAGGAGCTTTGAGTGGTGGTATAGCCGGTAAAGAAAGCGCCGAAGCTTACGTGCGTAGATGTCTGCATGTTGGGAAGTCTTGGTTTAGAGCTGTTTTAGGATCTCCATATGACGTGGATGGGGCTGAAAACTGTTATTATTTCGAAGTACTGGGAAACTATGATGGTACTGGAATCCCTTTGTCTCTAGATAAACTGAAAAAAGCTTCTTATTATCACACTTGGGATATTAATGGAACAAATTCCGTTTGGCATTTAACAGAAAAAGATGGCTTTTTCCCAATACCATTCCATTCAGAAATGGAATAACTAAAAGAATGAATAAAATGTAATTACGAATGAAAAACTAGATTTAATGAATATGAGGAAAAGAATTTATATTTTTAGCTTGTTGCTGGCATGGGCTACTTTCTCATGGACGGGTTGTAATGATGACGATATTTACAATTCGAATGAGATGGGTTCAACCCTCGAAGAAGTTGGCGATTATAAACTGAGTACGTTCTTCTTGGAGAAAGGTATTTGGGAAATTCCTGATTCCGTTACTCAGATTCGTGTCCAACTCCAGTCGCATACGAATGATACGGTGTTTGAATTCGATGCTTCTGTTCAGCACGATTCGCCGTCTTACAGCCTGTTTATACCGAAAGGTGAGTTACTCCCGGATAGTGACTATGACTTGACGGCCTATTTCCTGAATGGAAAACAGTTGGGCACGAAGTTGAAAGTAACCGTGCGTGATGAGATGCTTTATGCCATTATCGCTTCCTCAGTTGTTTTCAGCCTGGAAGGAGATGGAACGGAAGAGAATCCGTACCAGATTGGTTCGCAAGATGATTTCTCTATGTTTGAATATGGGCTTTATCGTGATTCTATCAGTCATGGTGCCGGATTATATTTTATCCAAACGGCTGATTTTACCGCACCGCCCCGGAGTGAAGTTTATGAGGGGCGTTTGTATGTCGGAGAAGTCTTTGCCGGTAATTATGACGGGCAGGGACACACGGTCAAAATCTCTTTTATTGGTTCTGGAAATACAGAAAAGGATGTTGAAATCGGTCTGTTCAAGCAACTGACAAATGGAGCAACGATACAGAATCTGTCATTGGATGTAGATCTGCAGAATGTTGCTAATTACGGAGGCGCGTTAGCCGGAAAAACTTCAGGAACAGTTTCTATCTCTAATATCGAAGTTAGCGGTACGATCAAAGCTACGGGTTCTTACATTGGTGGATTTATTGGTCATGCAGAAGGAACCTTGATTGCCAATTCCTGTTGTTTCCATGCGAATGTAAGTGGAAGTGACTATGTAGGTGGATTGTTAGGTCGTTTGGAGACTAACGGAGAGCTGAAGGTAAACGGTTTTACCAACTTTGAAACAGGGAATACGAATCCTTCTTTGTTTACGGTAAATGGCGAGAATAAAGTGGGAGGTATGGTTGGTAGTATCTCTGAAGCTAAATGCGATATACAGAACGTTACTTTGCAACATCAGATTTCTGAGGAAGAGAAAGATTTGAATATCATCCATTCGAATGTGACTTGTGGCGGATTAGCCGGTGAAGCGGCTTTTAAGTCATCTACGGTCAGCAACATCTCCATTATGGCTCCGGTTAAAGGAGAAGGAAGTTCGATCGGCGGATTGTTTGGTTATTGTAAGGGAATGGAAGGAATGTCTACGTTTTCTTCTATAAAAGTTACTTCCTATGTGAGAGGTGCTCAACGTGTTGGTGGATTTATCGGAAGATTTGATCCAAATGGTCTCATTAAATTCACTGGTATGCCACGTGCTAACCGAATTGCCCAGGTTGATAATGGATACCTGGAGGTGGAAGGAAGTGAACGAGTTGGTGGCTTGTTCGGCGAAGTAACCGGTGATTTTCTTACGGATGTTGTTTTTCTGGTAAATGTAAATGTCAACTGTTCTTCCAATTATGCCGGTGGAGTAGTCGGACTGCTGGTTAAAGGAACGGTTGATTGTACGGACTTTTATCTGGATCCTAATATGCGTGTTACTGGTCCGGATGCTGTGGGCGGTATCGTTGGTTATGCTTCTGAGGCTACCGTTCGTGGTCCCATAACGAAAGATATTGATTTTTCTTCTATTCCGGAACCGAATGATGATCTGAGCTGTTATGCCGGAATCATTTCTTCTGGTGGAACAAGTGGTAATACCGGAACGTCAATGGGTGGTATTGTGGGTTATGCCGAGAATTCTACGTTGGAAGGACTGTATATGACCGGTCGGGTATTTGGAAATGCACGTGTCGGTGGAATCGTAGGACACATGCGCCTGTCAGAGAAGGGTGGAATTAAGAATTGTATGAATAACTCAACGGCTATAATAGGGGCTGGTGAAGAAACCGGTGGTATTGCCGGACGGATTGAACTGTGTGAAGGTACATTTGGTCGCTTAATCAATTATGCGGTGGTCAGCGGAGAAAATAATACCGGAGGTATTTTCGGACGGGTTGAATACCAAACTTCCAATGCGGTAACTTTGGAATATCTGGTCAATACGAATTCCATAACGGGTGGACAAAGTACGGCAGGTGGTTGTATCGGACTTATCTATGATTCAGAACGTCGGGGAGATCACCGGGTTCGTTATTCGGCTAACTATGGTCCGGTTACAGCCAGCAGTGGTGAAGTCGGAGGTATTGTTGGAAATGGTAAATCGTCTCGTATGATTATCGAACGTTCTGCCAACCACGGGGATATTGCTGGTGGAGCAAAAGTGAGCCGTGTCGGTGGTATTGCCGGAAGTATGGGTCAGGATCCCGGAGGGATTACGTTGGGTGAGAATATGGAACTGGCTTATTGCTGTAATCGGGGAACGATTTCTTCGGGAAATTTTGAGTCTTTTGCAGGTGGATTATTAGGCTATCAGGAAGAAGGTAATCAGAGTGATGCTTCTCATTGGATGACGCATGATTGCTATAATATGGGGCCTGTTACAACCGATCAGCATGAAGATAACGGTGGTATCATTGGCTGTGTCGATCATTATGCGGAGATCCGGTATTGTATTAATGTGGGGAAAGTGGCAGATGGCAATGCCATTGTCGGCACACATAAAGATGCCTGTATCTGGTATCACCATGATTTGTATTATCGGGAAGGCAGTGGAAAAGGCTGGAATGCTGATTCCTTTACAGATGATGGGGCTAAAAAGGAATCCACCTTCAATAACTTTGATTTCGATAATATATGGGTGATTGATTCAGATAAAAGTAAAAACAAAGGTTATCCGTATCTGAAAGATTGTCCGTTCCAGTTTATCTACTGGGATAAATAAAAGAGGATTATAACCACTCAATGAATAAACGGGCTGAAAAGGTATTCTTTTACCTTCATCAGCCCGTTTTTATTATCTATTGTCAAATAGGATTAGAGTTTTACACGGAAAGGTCCGCTGACAGAGTTGAAGAGCAAGTCTCCATTTTTCATGTATTGGATGATGGCGTAAGCTCCGTTGGAATTTCATCACGCCAGAACGCGGCCAGTTTCATCCGTTTGGCTCCGTCAGTAATGGCTACCAGCTTGTCTTCATCATCGCCGAAGCCCATCAATGTCGGTGTAGAACCTGAGCCAAAGCCCATTTTGATGGAAGGAGCTTCCGGTCCGCCGTCGTAAGTCATGACCAGTCCTACCATCGTCTGGATGTTCGAGTTATAATCCTGCAAATTGATCTGTTTGTCGAGGACGATACCTTGTGTCGGATCTGAGGCATCTTTCAACTTATAGCGCACGACTCTGGTAACGGCATTGATATAAGCGTAATTGTCTTTGTCGCAGATGACATAATTCCCGCTCGACAAGACGAATTGTGGATACTCTCCCAAAAAAGGAGTGATGGCATTCCGCACTTCATCCACCGAATTATAGTCGGCAACTACTTTTCTCAGTTCTTCTTCCGTCTTTGTCTTCACGCCCGGTAGCGCTGCTTCACTGATTATCCATAAATGGAAAGGGCCAGAATCGGGCTTTCTGGCTGATTCATTGGGAATAACAGACTGATTCCGAAATGGACGGTTTTGACCAGGTATTGATGTATCGAGATGAAAATTATCGCTTCTGCGCGCCGAAATTGTCGCCTGTCAAGACTGAAATTATCGCCTTTGAATACAAAAATTATCGCTTGGAACGGAACGTGCGTAACCGTGGTTCCTGCTGTTGGAAGGTGTAAAAAGAAGCTCGACCCTTGAACGCGCAAAGGTCGAGCTGTATGAATTTTACCTGATCGGGAATAAATCCGGCATGATAGGTCTTAATACCGATAATGATCTGCCTTGTACGGTCCTTCAACCGGTACACCGATGTAATCGGCTTGTTTCTGGGTCAGTTTAGACAGTTTCACGCCGATACGTTCCAGATGCAGACGGGCTACTTCTTCATCCAGGTATTTCGGCAAGCGATATACGCCGATTTCGTAGGGCTTCTGCCAGAGATCCATCTGAGCCAGTACCTGGTTGGTGAATGAATTACTCATCACGAAAGATGCATGTCCGGTAGCACATCCCAAATTAACCAGACGGCCTTCTGCCAGCAGGAAGATGGAATGTCCGTCGGGGAATGTATATTTGTCAACCTGCGGCTTGATGTTGAGGTGTTTGATGCCGGGGAAATTCACCAGCTTATCTACCTGTATTTCGTTATCGAAGTGACCGATGTTGCAGACAATCGCCTGGTCTTTCATCTGCTGCATGTGCTCGATGGTGATGATGTCGCAGTTACCGGTGGTTGTCACAAAGATATTTCCTTCCTTCACGGCTTCTTCCATCGTAGTGACTTCAAAGCCTTCCATAGCTGCCTGCAGGGCACAGATCGGGTCGATTTCCGTTACCAGTACGCGGGCTCCGTATGAACGCATGGAGTGTGAACAGCCTTTTCCTACATCACCGTAACCGGCTACGACGACTACTTTCCCGGCAATCATTACATCGGTAGCCCGTTTGATACCGTCGGCCAACGATTCCCGACAACCGTACAGGTTATCGAATTTAGACTTCGTTACCGAATCGTTTACGTTGATGGCCGGAACCAACAGTTCGCCCCGTTCCATCATTTGGTACAGCCGGTGAACACCCGTTGTCGTTTCTTCCGATACTCCTTTCATTTCAGCTACGGTACGATGCCAGCGCTGCGGATCTTCTGCCAGGATACGGTTCAATGTATCCAGAATGCATTGTTCTTCGTGATTGCTTCCCTCACGTTGAATGGTCGTCGGGTCGTTTTCGGCACGATAACCCATGTGTACCAACAGAGAAGCATCACCGCCGTCGTCTACAATCAGATGCGGACCTTTACCGCCGGGGAAACGCAATGCCATTTCCGTACACCACCAGTATTCTTCCAATGATTCACCTTTCCAGGCAAAAACAGGTACACCGTCGGCAGCGATAGCGGCAGCGGCATGATCCTGAGTCGAGAAGATGTTACAGCTGGCCCAACGGACATCGGCACCCAAGGCTACCAGTGTCTCAATCAGAACGGCTGTCTGGATTGTCATGTGTAAAGAACCTGTGATCCGTGCTCCTTTCAATGGCTTCGAATCACCATATTTTTTACGGAGAGCCATCAGACCGGGCATTTCGTGTTCGGAAATCTCGATTTCCTTCCGTCCGAATTCCGCCAGGCTCATATCTGCTACCTTGTAAGGCAGATCTGTAGGAAATAATTGTGACATAATTGATACGTATAAATATTTTTCGCAAAGGTACGATAAAAATAGCAGAATCGCCATAGTCAGGCGGTCCTGCTGTCTGATTCGAGCCTCTTCAGCCAAGAGGTTGAGAGGCAGATGTATGTGATAATCGGCTTCCCGTGGGGAAGAACGGTTGCCTGTATTCACGCAAACAAGGATAGAATATACGAAATGACCGGAACCAGAATGGCGGTCATGATACCCATCAGACCGATGGCTAATCCGCTTAATGCGCCTTCTACAGCTCCCAGCTGGATGGCTGCAGCCGTACCGACTCCGTGCGACGAAGCGCCCAGGGCCAGTCCTTTGGCTATGCGGCTTTCGATACCTAATACTTTCATAACGGCCGGACCGACAATGCTTCCGAAGATTCCAACGGCTACGACAATGACGGCTGTCAGCGAGGGAATGCCGCCGTTCTTCTCTGAAATACCCATGGCGATCGGTGTCGTGACCGACTTGGGTTGCAGGGTAGCAATCAGCGACTGGTCGGCACCCATCAGTTTTCCGATGGCTATTACGCTGATAATTCCGACAATCGCTCCGACAAAGACCGAAGTCAGGATCGATACGACGTTCCCCTTCAGGTATTTCATCTGTTCGAACAAGACGTAACCCAGGGCAACAACCGAAGGACCCAGCATAAAATGGATCAGGTGGCTGCCTTGCTGGAACGATGCATATTCAATATCCAGGAACTCGAGAATGACGATGATCACGAAAATCGACGTGAGTAACGGATGAAGTACGCTCAGATGCGTTTTCTTATACAGAATGGTGGCGGCAATGTATGTACCGACCACCAACGCTAAATCGAATATCTCAGAATGAACCAACGAATGCATACCGATTTACTTTTTTCGTTTTTCGAAATTCTGCTGCACAAGGGCAACCGAGGCAATGACCAGTATCGTACTGATCACACACGAGATCAGGATAACCGCCCAATAATGCGAAATCACACCGATAGAAGTCATCAGGCCCACACCGGCGGGCAGGAAGAATAAACCCATATTGTCTGTCAGTAACTTAGATATCTTATTGACATGACAAGGCTTTACAACTTTAAATGCCAGGGCTAAAAATAACAGAACCATCCCGATTACGCTGCCCGGAATAAAACCGTGGATGCACTGACTGATACACTCTCCTACAAAGTAGAAGAACAAAATGTAAAATACTTGCAATAACATAATCTTTTTGCCTAAACTAAACGCCTATTTACACACATTTTGATAACTGCTGCAAAGGTACGATGCTTTCTAGTAAATATGTTCTACAACATGTTTTATTAACAGAATATTTAACATTGAATCGCTACCTGTCTTTTCCTGAAACACGCCGGCTTTTCATCAATTTACGCCGGCTTTTGATAAAAACACGCCGGCTTTTTCTGAAAAGACAGGATGTCTTAAAACGAAGCCAACGAGCATCAAAAACGATTCCCGTATCTTCTTTTTTCAAAACTCCCGACAATCGGACAGACTTTTATTTCCATACTTATCTTCCACCTTCCTTCTATCTGCCTGATAGTCTAATAAATGAGGTGATTCAAGCCTTTTCTGTGTCCGATTTTTCCCGGACATCTGTATCGGATTACTATTCGGTTGGAACATAACCGACAGGAAAAATGAACCACCAACAAGCTTTTCCCTGTTATCAACTTATTCAAAAAATAGAACATCTCATTCTAATAAATAGAACAATCATTAGCTAAGAAGAAATTCATATATCCTGCAAAAACAAACAGATAACTAAAAAATAGAAACATTTAGATATAAAAAAAAGAATACATTTTTCTATAAATTGACCTTGTGGGGCTTTGCGAATTGTTGTTCCTTTGTAACCGGAAAAAAGTGTATAAATCAGAAAAAAATATAGCATGAAGTATTTGAAATTTTTACGAACGTATGTATGTCTGCTGTTGGGCTTTGCTGCCTTGACAGCATGTACCTCGGATGAGGAAGAAGCCTTGATCCCCGAAGGAAAAGGCTATGTGAAGTTAAGCTTAAATGCTGATACCGGTTTCCAGACTAAGGCGGTGGATGAATCGGAATATGCAAATAAAAATAATTATACGGTTCAGATTTTGAAGGATGGAAAAGTTGTTGATGGCATGGAATGGAATTATACCAATATGCCGACTGAGCTGATTGAACTGACCAATGGCGGTTATGAATTGAAGGCTTTCTATGGGGAAGATAAGGCTGCTTCCAAGCAAAGTATGTATGTGGAAGGGAAAGCACCATTCAATATTAATAGTGATAAAGTAGAGGCATCTGTTACTTGTAAGCCTGTATGTGGTAAAGTAACAGTTAAATTTGACAGCAAAATGGCTGATTATTTCAACGACTATTCTATTACTTTCAAAACAAAAGCTCTTGGAGATTTGAATATATCGTGGGCAAAAAACGATACAGATCCAATCTATATGAAAGTAGACAACAATGGGGAATCTATTAGTGCTGTTTACACGTTGGTCGATAAGCAAGGTAAATCGACGACGATTAATAATAAATCTTACAGCTTAAGTCCTATGAAACATCTGATCATTAATGTCGTTCCGACAGTAAGTAGCGGCAAGATCGGTATTTCCATAGAGGTGGATGATTCAACAAATGATATTCCGGTTGAGATAGTGGTTCCTTCAGATTGGAAATAAATAATAGATAAAATAAAATCATATGAAAATACAACATACTTTGACATGGGCCTTATGTGCGTTGTTAAGCCTGGCTTCATGCGAAATGAAAGATGAAATTTTTGACAAGAATCAAGTTACGGGTGATGTTGGTTATTTGAATTTAGCGGTATCTGCTCAAAATAAAGTGACCAAAGCTGCTACAGATGAAGGTACAAGCACCAATTCGTCAGTAAGCGTAGATAACTTCGAAGTGGAAATAAGCAACAGTGAAGGAGTCTATAAACAATTTGATTCTTATGCGGAACTGCAAGATGCAGGAAAAATAACATTGCCGATAGGTGAGTATACTGTTACTGCTCATACGCCGGGTAATATTGCTCCTAAAATGGATTATCCTTATTATAATGGAGAAGAAAGCTTGAAAATTACGAAGGATACAGAAACTTCAGCAAAAGTTATTTGTACCATGCAGAATACTAAAATCCAATTGAACTATGGAGAAACATTTGCTACTGTTTATAAAAGTTGGGATATTACTATTTCTGATGGTTCCGATAATATCTTGACTTATGATGAAACGAATCTTAATCCTGCTGCTATTTATTGGTTGATAGCAGATAATGTATCTGCTATCAAAGTACATATCGTAGCGTATCTACAAGATGGAACTAAAATTACAGAAGATCGTTCGATCACTAAACCGGATGATGCAGAAAGTAATTATTGGTCTGGTAGTGATGCTTTAACTATCACTATGGAACCTGGCACTCCGACTGTTCCTGATGATCCGAATGGCGCTACTATCAATATCAAAGTGGAAGTTTCGTTCTCTGATTCAGAAGTAACGGAAGAGATACCGGTTGAAGGAGGTAATGATGGTGGTGAAGAAGGTGGAGAAACAACTGATCCAGGTGAAGGAGATGGTGACGGAGAAGGCTCTGCTACAGCTCCGACTTTATCTGGAGAGTATTTAAATAAAACAGTTAATTTTGATGTTTCTGAAGGTACTGATAATTTCCCAACTGTTGAGATTATAATGGATGTACCAGAAGGTATTCAAAGTGTAGTCGTTAAAGCTAAAACAAACAACACTAATCTTGAACGAATTCTAAATGTAATGGGGTTTTCTAGTGGTGTGAATTTGGTAGGGACGACTGCACCTGTACTTGTTGCCGCATTAGGTAAAATTCCTCAGAGTGGAGATAAATCTTATACTTTTTCAGTAAATGGTACTATAAAAGAAGCATTAGCTGCATCGTCGGGAACTCATACGTTTGATGTAACAGTTACTGATCTTAAAGGACAATCAGTAAATGGTACGCTAACATTTAATATAACAGGATCAACGACAAATTAAGAAAACTATTTATGAAACAATTATATTATTTCCTATCAATATGCTTTATCGTCTGTTTATTTTCTTGTCAGACAGATGATAGTTTATTGAATAATATTGGCTACTTAGACTTAAGAGTTAGTGCTAATAATTCAACTACTACGAAAGTGATCACAGAAGACTATAAGCCAAAGCAGATAGCAGTTCAAATAATCAATGCGCAAGGTAAAGTAGTAAAGGAAACAGATGATAGTGAAACGTGGGTAGATCCTATCGCTTTAGAAACAGGAACCTACACTGTTAAAGCGTCTTCAAACGGTTTTGACGGTCAGGAATCGGGTTTTGATATTCCTTATTATGCCGGATCAAAAGAAATCATAATTAAATCCAATCAGGAAGTACAAGAAACTATTGTCTGTACATTGGCGAATGTGAAAGTGACTGTGAAATTTGATAAAGCCTTTTTGGAGAAATTCGATGGTAGAGACATTCGTGTGCAAGTTGGAGACCAAACGGGTACGAATAAATTTACTCCCTTGAATTTTTCGACTGCTGAAACACGCTCTGCTTATTTTCCGGTAGGAAATCTTTATGCAACTCTTTCTGTCAGTAATCCGGACAAACCGTTGGAACCTTATACACTGAAGCAGGAATTCACGAAAGTGAAGGCGAAGGATCATTATATACTGAACTATAAATTACAGGAAACTGGTGAAACCAACATTACTGTTACTGTCGATCCCACAATGCATGAGTATAGTTATACGTTTACGGTTTCAACGGAAGCTACAAATAATGCAAGTCTGACTGCCGGTGCTTGGGATCGCTTAGCTTATTTAAAAGCTGAAAATGTGACAACTGCTTCAGGGGCAAGTTTGGATGGTATTACTTTCCAATATAGGGTTAAGGCGGATACTCCGACAAAAGTAGATGAAACGTCTTGGAATAATATTGTGACTACAGCTAACGAAAGTACTTATACTGCCATGCTGACAGGTTTGACTGCGTCTACTGCGTATGAATACCGTTTAGCTAATGGAAAAGGGGAAACGATAGGTAATATAAAAGAGTTTACTACAGCTTCTATATTTACACAAGAAGAATTACCGAATGGAGATTTTGAAGAATGGACAACTAGTAAAGGAATTATATATCCTGGAAGTAATACATCTTCCTTATTTTGGGATACGAGTAACAAAGGGGCTAGTACGCTTTCTGCAAACAATCCTACAAGCAATACAGTCAATCCTATTGTGTCTGGAAAATCGGCAGCTCAATTAAAATCTATGGAGGTATTAAGCGTTTTGGCTGCTGCAAGTTTATATACAGGATCATTTGGCTCTGTTGATATTTTGTCTATGAGTGCTACTGTCAATTTTGGCCGTTCTTTTACATCTAGACCTATCGCTTTACATGGATACTATAAATATACTCCAGCAAATGTAAAAGTAGGAGGCAGTTTACCCCCAAATGCTACTGTTTCAGAAGGAAGTCCTGATCAGTGCTCTATTTATATTGCACTTTCAAAAAAGACTTATACAATCAACAATAAAGATGAAGGAACGTTTATTAATTTCGAATCTGATAATAATATTATTGCTTATGGCGAACTTCCATCAGGAGCAGCAACTTCTGGTAGTGGATATAGTGAATTTACTATACCATTAAAATATAAAGAGTCTCAATTTGCTGAAGAGCCACTATATATCATAATTGTTTGTAGCTCAAGCAAATATGGCGATTATATGACAGGTGGAATTGGAAGTACTTTATTAGTAGATGACTTCGAACTTATTTATGAAGGTGAGCCAAAGATCTGGGAAAATTTATAATTAGACGTATAATGCGGAGTGAAAGCTCTGCATTATACATTCTTTATTAACATGCTGCTTGTAAGAAATTGAGTACCTTTGCATGCTCAATTTGTGGAAATGAAAATAGATGACAGGTCGCTTTTAAAGACTAAGAAATACAAGGAGGTGACATTTAGAAAACAGATTATATGTATAGAAAGCTAATTATAATAATGGGGCTATGGATCGCGATGATCGGTAGCGTGATGGCACAACGTGGAAAACGTGCCATTAAACGAATTGATCGGGATGTACAATCCCAGGTATTTATTCCGAAAGGAACATGGATGGCGGGAGGAACGGTTTCCTATTCCGAACATGATGAAAGCAACTTGAATTTCCTCGTCATTAAAGATGTGGAAGGAAAGGGCTATGATTTCAACGTCAGTCCGTATGTCGGTTATTTCTTCCGGGATAATATAGCTGCTGGTTTTCGTTTTGCATATAATCGGGATTATCTGGATTTGGGTAATCTGGATATGGATTTGGGCGATTTGACATTGTCATTTAAAGACTTGTATTACCTGGAACATAAATATGAAGCCTCCGGTTTTTTACGAACCTATATGCCCATAGGCAGAAGTAAAGTTTTCGGCTTATTCAATGAAGCCCGTCTGACTTACGGATATGGTCGGGGTAAAAATTCTACGGGATCAGGTACGGATTATGATGGTTCTTTCCAAACCGTACAAAACTTACAGATTGGTTTTGCTCCGGGTCTGACCGCTTTTATTACTGACTGGTCGGCAGTAGAAGTTTCCGTTGGTGTGATGGGATTTAACTTTAAATGGATTGATCAGGAAACGAACCGGGTGGAAGAAGGCAGTCAGCGTGTTTCGTCAGGCAATTTCAAGATCAATTTGTTTTCTATTAATATCGGTATGACCTTTTATTTGTAGCATAAAAGGTAAAATAGAAAATTTGATTTGATTACCCTTTAACCCCATCGCCCCTTCGGGCACTTCCCCTACGACAGGGGAAGTTTTTAGGGCTGGTGGTGTTGAAGTGAATGGATGAAGTATAAAGTTTGGTTTTGAGCCACCCAAAAAGAAAAGCTCCCCTGTTTTAGGGGAGCTGGCCGTAGGCCTGAGGGGTTAAATTACATAATGATAAGCTATAACTATGAAAAAGCAAAGGTTTAACTTGCCGGAACAGAAAATATTCCGGCAGGATTTAAGAAAAGGAATGACTTCGGCGGAAGTCGTTTTGTGGAAAATGTTGAAAGGTCGACAAATTGAGGGCATAAAATTCCGTCGTCAATTTGGAGTCGGTCCTTATGTGTTGGATTTTTATTCGCCAGCTTTACGTTTGGGAATAGAATTGGATGGACAGGTTCATTTCAGTGATGACGGGTTTGTCTATGACAGACAACGGACTTCATATTTATGGAATGAACATGGGATTAGGATAATCCACTTTGAGAATAAACTGGTTTTTGAGGATCCAGATTTAATCTTGGATAGGATAAGACAAATCAAAGTTGAGCATGAAAAAGATACTAGTCTTGAGTGTTGAGCATATTAACCCCATCGCCCTTCGGGCACTTCCCCTAAAACAGGGGAAGTTTTATAGTGATGGTGTTGAAGATAAAGGTAAGAGGATAAAGCTAGTCTTTATTTACCCAAAAGAAAAGCTCCCCTGTCTTAGGGAAGCTGGCCGTAAGGCCTGAAGGGTTATAATTTAATTATAAATGATTTATTACCCCATCGCCCCTTTGGTGTACTTCCCCTAAAACAGGGGAAGTTTTATAGTGATGGTGTTGAAGATAAAGGTAAGAGGATAAAGCTAGTCTTTATTTACCCTAAAGAAAAGCTCCCCTGTCTTAGGGAAGCTGGCCGTAAGGCCTGAGGGATTATAATTAAATTATAAATGATTTATTAATCCCATCGCCCCTTCGGGGCACTTCCCCTATGACAGGGGAAGTTTTATAGTGGTGGGGTTAAAGATGCAAGGTAAGAGGATAAAGCTAGGCTTTATTTACCCAAAAAGAAAAGCTCCCCTGTCTTAGGGGAGCTGGCCGTAGGCCTGAGGGGTTAAAAGGAGTATATGATTTATCTAATAGAGGAATATAATTGATTTGAAGTGTTAAAGATATAGATGTTGAATATGATAAGAAAAATTATCTATGGAATACTAGGGTTATCTTTACTGGCATCATGTGCCATTGAAAATGATATCCCATATCCTATTAAGGAAGCATCGATTGAATCGATCGAGGTAGAAGGTCAACGTGGAGCGGAAGAGAATGTATTTACGGCTGCTACGATCAACAAGACAGCCCGTACAGCTACGCTCTATGTAAACGATTCTGTCGATATCACGAAATTGAAAATAACCCGTTTGAAGATAACGACTGATGCGGAACTGATTCCGGATTCTGCGGCATGTGTGAATTATGCCAAGTTTCCGAATACTGGATTTGCTTCCTTAGACAGCATTCCGACTTCATCCAATACCCGGATGGATTTCTCTTCTCCGGTAAACTTTACCTTACGTACTTATCAGGATTATATTTGGAAAGTGACAGTGAATCAGATTGTACAACGAGACATTGAAGTTGAAGGTCTGGTTAGAACTGTCATTGATGAGAATTCACGTAATGTTATTATTTACGTGGGAAGTGATCAGGATTTGACAAACCTGAATGTAACAAAGTTAAATTTAGGAGGTGAATATGGAAAAGTTTCACCAGACCCAACAAGTATTAAAGATTATTCTTCTCCGGTGAAATTTAATGTGCAGCGGTCTTGGGAAGAATATTCATACGAATGGACTGTTTTTGTGTATAATGATGATAGTGGAAGTACAGGAGGTTCAGCAGATGTTTTTCCGATGACAACCAGAGCTATTTTAAAAGGATCGATTCAAAGTGGTAAAACTCCGGAAATTGAGTATGCCAAGCAAAGCGAGTCGAGTTGGAATAGTGTACCTTCGTCGGATATTTCAGTATCTGGGACTTCTTTTACCGCTGCACTTTCCGGACTAAGTGCTTCAACCACCTATAAATATCGGGTAAGTGTAGATGGAACAGCCGGGAGTGAACAGACATTTACGACAGTTGCGGCCGTAGCTTTGGAGAACGGAAAGCTGGAAAATTGGTCACAGGATGGTAAAGTATGGAATCCGAATGCTGCAGATGCTGATCCGTTTTGGGGAACAGGAAATCCGGGAGCTGCCAGTTTTATTGGAAATCTGACAGAGCCGACCGATGAAAGTATTTCAGGCAAAGCGGCGTTGTTGGAGACGAAGAATGCCATTATCAAGTTAGGTGCAGGTAATTTATTTACCGGAGATTTTCAATTAGATGGATTGAACGGCCTTTTGCATTTCGGTCGTCCGTTTACCTCTTTTCCCACAGCTCTTCGTCTGTATTATAAATATACATCTACTACCATTAATATGATTGGTGATAATGTAGGGGATTTGGCTAGTATGAAAGGTGAGCCCGACATTTGTCATATCTATATAGCTTTGTCGGATAAATCGGAGCCTTATGAGATTAAGAATGATCCTAAAAACCGAAAATTATTTGATCCGAAAGATCCTAATATTATTGCTTATGGAGAATTTACTTCAAATCAAACAACATCTTCCTATAAACAGATTGAAATTCCATTGGAATATCGTTATACAAACCGTACGCCGAAGTATATTATTATAGTTGCTTCTTCCAGTAAGTATGGAGACTACTATATCGGAGGCGTAGGTAGTAAACTTTGGTTGGATGAAATGGAATTGGTTTATGAATAAAAGAAAGTAAGACATATATGAAAATGATAATACGACAAATCATGGCATTGGCCGCTCTTTGTTGGGCCTTGGCTAGCTGCTCCGATGATACTTTTAACCGGGAATACGGAGAGGGCATGGGGTATTTGCGTCTGCAGTTGGGAAAGGTAGATGTGGATTTTTCATCTACGACAAGGGCTGATGCGGGTTCGCTTCCTGATGACCTTATCCCGGCAACTGCAAAATTCATGATTGATATCAAACAAGGGAACAAATCTGTTGATGGTTATCCTAAGAAATATAGTGAACTGACAGAAGGTGTTGAATTAAAGGCTGGAGGTTATACAGTTATCGCTTATTATGGCGAAAATGAGCCTATACAAGATACTCCTTATTTCTCAGGTTCGTCTACTGTCGAGATTTATCCCGGAAAGTCAACTTCTACAACAGTAAGTGCAGCCTTGGCTAATGCGATGGTAACACCTGCTGTAAGAGAAAACTTACAAAAGCATTACTCTGATTGGTCGTTAAAGCTTAAGGCTGGAGAGCAGTCCATAGAACTGGCAAATCAAAAAAAGACAGATGGTTATCTGTTTGTTAAAACAGATCAGTCTGTCAATGCTGTATTTGAAGGAACAAACCTGTTAGGGAAAGAAACTTCTCAAGAGTGGACGGTTATCTCCTCGGCTGTTGAACAGACTAAATATGTGATCCAATGTGATCCGGATTTGTCGATATTCTCTAATATCCAATTGATAGCGACCGCTACGCATACTTATGCGGAAGACGTACTAACAGGAACTGATGTAACACTGAATATTGAAGATAATGGTGCTCCTTTAGAGTTGGTGGATGACTGGGATATTCAACTGTTATACAAGGGGAAAACTATCCGAACTTATTCGAGTCGACCACAGAGTAATGCAATTATGGCTGTAACGGAAGGCTGGCCGTATGTACCACAAGGCAGTACATTAGTTGCTTATATCCACTTGCAAACAGGGGAAACTGTTGAACTCACATCTGCAGTTCTGGAAGAAATACCCCAACCGGAATTTACGGCAACCGTATCGGGAAGTACCAGCTATTCTGTTTATTTGGATCCTAATCAAGGCACTGAAGTAGCCAACACAAAGGATGGCTCCAGTATTTTTGATATAAACGCTACGGCAACTATTGCATCTGAGATTTCAAGCAATCCCAATTATTCTGATATTTTAAAAGTGACTTATGCGACAGATAGCGGACAGGATTCGGGAAAATTGTCTTTCGGAACAGGAACTCAGTTCAACTCTCTTGCTTGGCAAAAACATATGTTGACGGCTACCGTTTCTTTTGATGGGGTTGAGAATGCTTCATCTTCTATAGAATGTGATGTTACAGGGTTACCGTATAAGGCGGAACCGCCAAGAAATACAGGAGATAATCCATGGATTATTATTCAAAATGGATCTGTTAATTATATAAAGTTTAATGATACTTATGTTTTACTTAAAAGTGATGGCTCCGATCCTATAATAGGTTCTTCTCCTTTTTATATACCAAATAATATAAATTTTAAATTACAGAGCAAATATAAAAAGAATGGAGTGGCATGGGATAAGTATGAATATGAAGTTAATTTGCTCTCAGGTAACAAAATAGAAGAACGTATATGTTTTAATGATGCAAAAGAAGTAAAAGAATATATTGTAGAAGGTACTCAAATTTTTACACCTACAAAAAATGCTATTTCATGTCGTTTTGAATCTAAAACATTATTAGGTACAAATGCAAATTTAATATATGTATATATAGACTATGAATAAACAAATCCTATACATCCTATCCCTGATGGGACTGTTATCGTTCGCCGCTTGTTCGAACGAGGAGAATTCGTTGCTTTCCGAAGAGACGGGCGAGATCCGTTTCTCCGTAGTAGATACGACTGAGGTGGAGATTGCCACTAAAGCGTCTCACTATTTTGATGTGAATGAGATTAAAGTCAGTTTAAGTCGAGGAAACGAATCGATCTTTTCTAATAAGAAATATGGTGATATCGCCGGAAGTGTGATTACTTGCTCCGCCAGTTCGGATTATATGCTGACGGCGGAAAGCTGCACTAAAGATGAGGCAGAAAGTACAAATCAAGGCTGGGGTCAAGCTCGTGTGAGCGGAAAAGAAACATTCGCTGTTGCAGCCAACGAATCAAAGACTGTAACCGTCAATTGCGGTGTGGCGAATTCATCCGTTAGTGTCGATTTCAGCGATTACATAACAAGCATGTACACGAGCTATTCTGTAGAACTCCATGCTACTGATGCTGCCAGTCGTACTTTCACGTTCGACAAAAGTAACTATACCTTTAAAACTGCCTATTTCAATGTAAGTGAATCAGGAAGAGTACTGGCATATACAGTTAATTTGCCTAATTTAGAGAAGCCTTATCCCGGAACATTAACCTTGGAACCTTCCAAAAGTTATACGCTCTCGGTAAAGGTAGAAGGTGAAGGCTCCACTGCAACAGCTACACTTGGTATTGCAGTTAATGGTGAATTACGTGACGAAATAATCCTGCCACAAAAGATCAATCCGTATCAATAATGATTATAGCCCATTTCTGTTAAATGATGTGGCTTCAGTTATCTTTGAAGTAAGCATTCGATAAACTACAAGTTTTGAACCTTTATATACA
>ULYM01042602.1_pt1 | contig 43334 bp, 41 predicted proteins | sample 1962141 | NCBI WGS metagenome assembly ULYM01 (sample SAMEA4835862, study PRJEB28245) | human gut metagenome | biome: gut microbiome; material: fecal sample | place: Denmark | collected 2008
CCTGCAAAAGTGCAGCGAATGTCTTTGCTGCTTCTTTCAGCATCTCTACGTTTGTTACTGATTCGATAGCTTTGTTTTCCGCTTCGAACTCGGGCTTATCAATAATCTTAGGATAGCCTACTATAATGCGGCTCGGGTAAAGGTTATCGTACAAAGCCTTGCTTTCGCGAAGGAACTCGGGTGAGAAGAGAAGGTTGAACTTCTTAACGCCTTTCTGCGCATACTTTAAATAAAGGTTACGAGTATAGCCTACCGGGATGGTACTCTTTATTACCATTATGGCATCGGGATTTACTTCAAGCACCAGGTCGATTACTTCTTCTACATGGGTAGTATCGAAATAGTTCTTAACGGGGTCGTAGTTGGTTGGAGCAGCGATTACCACGAAGTCGGCATCGGCATAAGCTGACTTTCCGTCGAGGGTGGCAACAAGGTTTAATGGCTTTTCTGCCAGATACTTTTCGATATAATCGTCCTGAATAGGAGAAATCTTGTTATTCAGTTTTTCTACTTTTTCGGGGATTACATCTACTGCCGTTACATGATGGTGTTGAGCTAACAAGGTAGCAATACTCAGTCCCACGTAGCCAGTTCCGGCCACGGCGACTTTAACGTCTTTAAAATCACGCATATTTAAAAAAAGTTTGGTTTTTCCGAGTGTGTTATTCCCCCACCACTTCAAAATCTTCATTCCTCATTCCACGTATGGCCACGGCATAGCCTCCAAACTCCATGACGAGCTGGCGGTCGCGGTCTATACGCACGATGTAGCCCTCCTGTCCTTGGAAAAGGCCAGAGAGTACACGGAGCTTAACATGTTTTTTGGCGAATTTCACGAATGGGTCGCGAAGAAAAGTAATGTGTTCGGGGTTGGTCTGCAGAATCTTCATGAACGGTTCCATCGTAGCGTTGGCGATCGAAGCGGGTCGGTCGGTACTGCAGTCTTTTACGAGATGATATAAAGGGAAGTTTCGATTTAGGAATTGCTGCAGGTCTTTGGTGGTACCTTGCAGAAAGATAAGTCCGCTTACCGATGGGCGCAGTTCTTTTTTTACGCCTTTGTCGCCTTCTTTGGAGCGATATACGTAAGAGCGGTGAATAAAGAATCGGGGTACGGCTTCGTCTCTTTTTCGGCAGATTTCCATCCGTTTCTCGAATGTCTCGGCCGACATGTGATGTATAAAGATGTAGCTCCATGAAGTGGGAATCTCGGAGACGGCGGTCCTCACTTCGCTAATAGATAGTCTCTCCACTTCCGACGCCAATTGATTCTTAGCATCGGTAACGTGTTTGCCCTCTGGAAAACATGTGTTTTCGTCGGCTGTAGAAAGAGAAATAGAGCAATCCTGCGTCACTTCCTTCGTCTACTTTATGTCGCTGTCGGCTATCATCGCGAAGAATGATATTGCCGATTGTGCAACAATAGTTTTCATATGTCTTATACCATTTAGATTAAGCTCGTCCTGAGCTCTTTCCTCTATCAGTCTTATCTAATCTTTCTTAAGAAGACTGGAATTTGGATGCAAAGTTAGCATTTTTATTTTATTTACACTCATTAAAATACTACATTATTATGACTTCTGTATATGTTCTTCATACATAGATGAGAATGACGGTTGGGTTATTACTATAATTATATGGGTATAATTGTGGTAAAGCTTGCGAATAGAAGTTCGATTTTTCTTATTCAATTCTCTATCTTTAGGCTAGAGATATATAAACTTAACCTAAGTATATATAAACTTAAGCTAAGTACATATAAACTTAGGTTAAGTATAGAGATTTGCTGTTCATTGGCGTAGTTTTTCATTGGTACATCATCGCGCCATGATTATATATAAATAAGGTGAGATAATAATGAAGTGTGGGTGTTTTCTAAAAAGGAACTGATATTGGTAAAATTAGCACGGTACTTCTTAAAAATGAGAAGATAATATAATTTGCGGAGTAAGAAAATAGTTGTAATTTTGCAAGCGCTAACAACATTTTCAAACTGATTAGAATTATACAATAAAACCATGAGCTTTGGATACACTGTAAATAAAGAAAAAAATGGGGTTTTATTAGCATACCTCGCAGAAAGAATTCCTAACGTAACGCTTAGGAAGCTATTGAAGTTGGTGTATCTTACAGACGAGAAATTCACAATCGAAAGAGGGTTTCCTTTAACCTGGTTCAATTACTTCGCATGGAAAAAAGGTCCTGTGGCTCCTGAAGTGTATGGTGTAAAAAACGGATCCTTCGCCGATTTTGTTCAGTGTCACCGCAACAGTAACGACAAGTATGAAGTATCCCCAGTTGGTGGCGCACTTACAGAAGATAGGCTAAACCTCTACAGCCGATATGAAATGAACATGATTGATGAAATCATTTCTAAATATGGATCAATGTCGGCAGATGAACTAACTGACATCACCCATCTTGAGAACACCTTGTGGAGCAAAGTAGTGAATGAGAATAAGCTTACTTTTTCTGACTCAGGCCGTTCTGACTGTGAAATCCACTTGAACCGTCTTATTGAAGGCGACGAGGAAAAAGAAGAAGTCTTTGAGGACGCTCTTGAATATATGCAGTTCTGTAACGCTACATCGACATGTTAAGGGCAAAGAATATCATCTACGGCTTTTGTACCTTTACAAATCCTCCTAAAAACAAGTATTTAATTTCTCTTTATAGGAGTGAAACCTTGCATGTTGTTGCCGTATTCCCAACTTCAAAGAAACGTTCTGGCAGTTTATCACCTAAACACGGAAAGAACTACAGAGGAGAGGATATTGTATCGTATGTGTTCGAAGCGAACAGGTGCATCGGAAAGAAATATGGTTCAGACGAAGATTTTTCTTTTCCTCTGCATACTACAATTCCCTTTGATTATTGTTTCAGAGACGGTGAACAGGAAAATCTTCTAAAGTCTTTTCAGCACCCCGAAGTAGTGGGAGTCCTCTCGGATAAGGAATACATAGAATTGATTTATGCTTTTTACAAAAGCCCGTTGACTCCACAAAAATACATACCTATTTTTGAGAAAATATTGAAAGAGTTTTATTCCAAGCCATCGGTATAAAGTGATGTATCTTACTGTTGCCCTTTCAGAGCGTAGCGTATATAAACACATGAGACCCAGGGAGTTGCCCTAGACTATGAACTCATTGGGCTTTCAGCCCGTTATTTTCAGATGGAAATCAATTATGACACATACAGCGAAGACCGAAGGTCAAGCAAAAACACCAACCGGAGCCAACAGCGAAGCGCCTTGGCGTATAATAGAACGGCCTAGGCGGAGGGGCGTGAGCGGAGGAATGGCCGGGCGGTGCTGAAAAATGCTGTTTGAGCGTAGTGCAACGAAGCGAGTTCTTTTTTCAGCACCAGAACGACCGTTCCGCAGTAGCACCGGAGACGTAGCCTTGATTTTTTCTTTTTGTTACTTTATTCTTTTGCATCAAGGCAAAAGAAAAAGTAAATCCATCCGAATGGGAACACATCAACCAAAGAAAAAATTTCTCAAAAAAAGTCTTAATCAAGACCCACCCTCATATCACCAAGCTCTTTCAACAAAAAAACTTTCTCAGCAGAAAGTTTCCCAGCCCTGATCAACTTCTGATTATACTTCCACCAATTCAGCAAACCACGGTTCTCCACCCTCTTCTTGTTAGGAAGATGACCATGCTCCTCAATATAAGCCTTCAAAAGAGCATAATTATTACGCCAATTCACCTCAGTCTTAGACAATACAATATCACACATACACGTTAAGTAATGTTCATTAATTCATATAAAATTCAAAAGTAAGCGATTTCTCAATATTTTCTATACCTTTGTGCTTAAAATAAACACGTATAATCACGTATAATTAAAGAATTATGCAGACAAGTGACAGCATTGTAATTATTCCTACTTACAATGAAAAAGAAAATATCGAGAACATCATCCGCGCGGTGTTCGGACTGCAGAAAGTCTTCCACATCCTTGTGGTAGAAGACAACTCGCCCGACGGCACTGCCGATATAGTACGACGGATGCAGAAAGAGTTCCCCGAACGCCTCTTCATGATAGAGCGAAAAGGAAAACTGGGACTCGGTACGGCTTACATCGCCGGATTCCGATGGGCCATCGAAAAGAAATACGATTACATCTTCGAAATGGATGCCGACTTCAGCCATAACCCCAACGACCTGCCAAGACTGTATGCCGCATGTCACGACCAGGGAGCGGATTTGTCTATCGGCTCGCGCTACGTAAGCGGCGTCAATGTAGTGAACTGGCCTATGGGACGTGTACTGATGTCTTATTTCGCATCGAAGTACGTACGCATCATCACCGGAGTGAAGATTCACGATACCACTGCGGGATTTGTTTGCTACCGTCGCTCGGTATTAGAAACCATAGAGCTTGACAAGGTTCGCTTCAAGGGATACGCCTTCCAGATTGAAATGAAATACACCGCCTACAAGTGCGGATTCAAGATTACCGAAGTGCCAGTGATTTTCGTGAACCGAGAACTGGGTACATCTAAGATGAACAGCAGCATCTTTGGCGAGGCTGTGTTTGGAGTGATAAGACTGAGACTGGACGGATGGTTCAAGAAATACCATAAAAAACCTGTTGAATAATGAAACGCACATTGATATATAACGCACGGATTGTTAACGATGGACAGACTTTCCGTGGCTCGGTGGTGACAGAAGGCGACTTGATAGCCGAAGTGCTGAAAGAGGACGAACGCCCTGCCATGCCGTGCGATTCAGAGATTGATGCCGGTGGATGTTATCTGCTGCCGGGTGTGATAGATGATCATGTTCACTTCCGCGACCCGGGGCTTACGCATAAGGCGGAGATGGCTACCGAGACGGCTGCCGCTGCTGCGGGTGGGGTGACTTCGTTCATGGATATGCCCAACTGTAAGCCGCAGACTACTACCATCGAGGCTCTCAACGATAAGTTTAAATATGCAGCCAGCAAGTGCTTGGTGAACTACTCGTTCTACTTTGGGGCGACTAACGACAATGCGGATTTGCTGCCTATGCTGGATAAGAAGCATGTGTGTGGCGTTAAGTTGTTCATGGGTGCCAGCACCGGGAATATGCTTGTTGACCGCATGGACACTCTGCGAAAGATTTTCTCTGAAGCGGGTATGCTTATCGCTACTCACTGCGAAGACCAGACTATTATCAGCGAAAACACCGCTAAGTACAAGGCTCAGTATGGCGAAGACCTCGACATCAGTTTCCATCCGCTTATCCGTAATGAAGAGGCGTGCCTGCGCTCGTCGTCGCTCGCTATACAGTTAGCAAAGGAAACTGGAACCCGTCTGCACATTCTTCATATCAGCACGGCTAAAGAGCTTGAATTGCTTGAGGATAAGCCATTGGAAGAGAAGCGCATCACTGCCGAGGCGTGTGTATCGCACCTGATGTTCTGCGATGAAGATTATGCTCGTTTTGGTGCCAGAATAAAGTGTACCCCTGCCATAAAGACTCGTGCCGACCGCGACGCGCTGCGTGCCGCGTTATCGACTAATAAGATTGATGTAATCGGTACCGACCATGCGCCTCATCTTATAGAAGAAAAACAGGGCGGTGCTCTGAAAGCGGTGTCGGGTATGCCGTCTATACAGTTCTCATTGGTGAGCATCATGGAGTTGGTTCGTCAGGGGGTACTGAGCATAGAGCAGTTGGCCGAGAAGATGTGCCACGCTCCTGCCCGACTGTATCAGATAGACCGCAGAGGTTATATTCGTAAGGGATATAAGGCGGATTTGGTCATTCTGAATCCGGAGAAGGAATGGACGGTTACGCCCGAGTGTATTTTGAGTAAGTGCGGATGGAGTCCGATGGAGGGTCAGACTTTCCACTCTAAGGTGGAAAAGACTTTCGTGAACGGACAGTTGGTGTACGCAGACGATAAGGTGAATACCGAAGTTCGTGGCGAGGCGCTGACTTTCTGCCGTTAATAATATAAGTAGATATTAAAGATGAAGACCGAAACAACTGTCATCGCCTACGATATTCATGATGTAACAGAGTACATTAACTGGCTTTACTTCTTCCACTCGTGGGGATTTCAGCCCAGGTTTGCTACCATAGCACAGATTCACGGTTGCGATGCGTGCCGGGCTTCGTGGTTGGCTTCGTTCCCTAAGGAGGATATTCCAAAGGCTGCCGAGGCGATGCAGTTGCATAAGGAGGCGCAGCGTATGCTTAATGCGCTGGATGGCGAATTTAAAGTGTACGCCATGTACCGACTTATGGATGCTTACGCCGATGGCGACGACTTGCTGCTCGATGGGGTTCGTTTTCCGCTACTCCGCCAGCAGACGCATTTGCGAGAGGATGATCCGTATCTGTGTCTGAGTGACTTTGTGCGTCCGTTAGAACAGGGCATCGCTGATACGGTGGGGGCTTTTGCGGCTACCATAGACGAGGAGATGGAGAAGCCTTTTGAGGATGACGACTACAAGCGCATGCTGATAAAGACGCTTGGCGAACGACTGGCGGAAGCGGCTGTAGAGAAGATGCATCAGCATATACGTAAGCACGTGTGGGGCTATGCTCCCGACGAGAATCTCAGTATGCAGCAGTTGCTCAACGAGGAGTATCAGGGTATTCGTCCTGCTATAGGATATCCGTCGCTTCCGGACATATCAACGAGTCATATCCTCGACGAGTTGCTTCAACTGAAGCGTATCGGCATCCGTCTGACCGAGAACGGTATGATGCAGCCTCACGCTTCGGTGTCGGGGTTGATGTTCGCTCATCCGGCAGCGCATTATTTCTCCGTAGGAAAGATAGACCAAACGCAGTTGGCCGATTATGCTGAACGGCGTGGGAAATCGGTTGCCGAGATGCGTAAGTATCTGCTGGGCAATCTATAAAGAAACATTTTAGGAGTTATGGTATTACTGAGAGTTGCGCTTTTCATCCTTGCCTTGTTGGGCTTGCCCGACTGGTACCTGTACTCTACCTTCATAAAAGGCAGGGGCTTAAGCAAACGGAGGAAGTGTTTGCTATGGTTGCCATCGGTTTTATTGCTATTGGCGTTGGGTGTTTTCATCGTCATGGGGCGCACTTATCATGAGGCGTTCGGCATTTACCTGATTATCGCCTTTGCCGTGTGCATACCTAAAGCTATTTTCGTAGTGCTGCATCTGTTGCTTCGCGGCATCGGATTGGTGAGTATACGAAACCGTCTGTATAGGGCTGTATATAATAAGGTGTCTACCGCTGTGTGTAGTTTGATAGCTGTGGCAGCGTTGGCGAGCATCGTATTCGGGGCTACCGCAGGAAAGCATCTCTTCCGTGTGAGAGAGGTGAGATATACTTCTGATGAATTGCCATCGGCTTTCGATGGATACAGGATAGTGCAGATTTCTGATATTCATACCGGCAGTTGGAACAACGACACTACGGCTATGCGCCGGGCGGTGGAGTTATGCAACGGTCTGCAAGCTGATGCCGTGGCGTTTACGGGCGATTTGGTAAACAGTGAATCGAACGAACTGAAGCCATACATGCGGATACTGAGCCAACTTACAGCGAAGGATGGTGTGTTCTCTATTTTAGGGAATCATGACTATGCGATGTATAGCCATTGGAACAGTGAGGCTGAGCGACTGGCGGATGTGGACTCGCTGATAGCGCACGAGGGTTCTATGGGATGGCAGATGCTGATAAACGACCATCGGATTATACGGCGCGGCAATGACTCTATAGCTATTGTTGGTGTAGAGAATAGCGGAAGACCACCGTTTCCGGACAGGGCCGACTTGCCTAAGGCACTAAAAGGTACCGACGGTATGTTTAAGGTATTGCTCAGCCACGACCCTACGCACTGGAGGCGTAGCGTATTGCCTGACACGGATATCGCTCTGACTCTATCGGGACATACGCACGACATGCAAATAAAGGTGTTCGGTTTCTCGCCCTCGGTTTTTGTTTATCCTGAATACGACGGGATGTACACTGAGGGGAAAAGGGCGCTGTTCGTGAACATCGGACTAGGGTACGTGCTTTTCCCGATGCGCATAGGTGCATGGCCTGAGATTACGGTAATCACACTAAAGAAACAATGAAATTTTAAATTATAAACCTAACGGATTATGAGACTGTTATATATCATTTATCAAATCTGTATCGGGCTGCCTCTGTTTTTGGTAGCTACCGTCATCACGGCTATCGTTACCATTGTAGGGTGCCGACTGGGCGATGGGAATTTCTGGGGTTATTATCCTGGTCATCTGTGGTCGGTGTTTACATGCCGCTTGTTTTTGTTGCCTATCAGCGTAACTGGCCGTGAGAATATCGACAAGGATACTTCGTATGTGTTTGTGGCGAATCATCAGGGTTCGTTCGACATATTCTTGATTTACGGTTTCTTGCATCGTAACTTTAAGTGGATGATGAAGCAAAGCTTGCGCAACGTGCCTATGGTGGGTAAGGCAAGCGAAGCGGCTGGGTTCATCTTCGTCGATAAGTCGAGCCCACGTAAGATAGTGGAGACTATCAAGAAGGCAGAGAAGGTTTTGCAAGGTGGTACATCAATGGTGGTGTTCCCCGAGGGTGCCCGTACGTACACTGGCCATATGCGCGACTTTAAGAAGGGTGCGTTCTTAATGGCCGATCAGCTTCAGCTTCCGGTGGTTCCGCTAACCATCGACGGTGCTTTCGAGGTTATGCCGCGCACCAGTCATCTGCTAAGCTGGCATCCTATGAAGCTTACTATCCATCCGCCTGTGTATCCTACAGGAAAGAAGGGTGAAGAGAATCTTCAGAAGATTATGACGGAATCGTATGCCGCGATAGAGTCGGCACTTCCGGAGAAGTATCAGAATAAGAAGTAAAAAAAACTTTTTATAGCAACATCTTTGATTTTAAAATTAATAATTGTAATTTTGTATCGCTCATCTATAAATAGAAGGAGTTTCGAGACCCGATTGCCTTGATGCATCTCGGGTCTTGCGCTTTTATAGAGGTGTTGCAATTCTTCTTTTCATCTTTTTTGCAAGAGCTTTTTTCCCATATTCCTTATTAAGATGATATGCTGTGAGAAGATAAAACGCATTAGTTCTTTGTTGTTCTAATACTATAACGTATTCTTCCACTTTGTCATATATATATGTTTTTTTAACCTTGCGTTTCTTTGAATCTTTCTCTTCTACAGTAAACACATCTATATTATCTGGCGACTTTTCCGTTATATGATGATTTATCCAATGTAACCTCTGAGAACGAGATAATTCAAACACTCTTTTGGGATATTCTGTTCCATCCTCATTTTCTATTATAATTTCTTCGCAAGTTAGATGTTTAAAAAGACGGTCCATATCAACTTTTCCCTCTGTCTTTATAGGATAAATCCGCCAAGAACGAAACGAAAAGTCAGGGTTATCTTCAATGTCTCTTTTGAAGATACATTGCAAATCATAATGTCTTTCCATTTCACTGAGTCCCATTATATCCAGCAACTCCGGGTATTTCTTTAATAAGTTGAATCCACCCATAACCTATCTCAATGAAATGAAAAACAAATTGAACTTTCTCTTTGATAACGGAGTCGTAGCATTCAAGGAAATGTTACTATGCTTCTTTATCTTATCAATCAACTTTCGCTTAGCTACAACCCGCCCTGATATATTGCCATTCTCCATTCGCAAATTATAATTAATAGCTCCCATCAGCACATCTGCCAATTGAATAAATACACTTTCATGAGAACGTATAAATTGAAGCTTGCCGATTGAAGAATTATAACTCATAATTTTCTTTAGAGTCTCTAACTTTTCAGAACTACAAGTATCTTTAATATCCATATACACGTTGTATGTATGTTGAAAATCAACTTTTGTATGCAGCAACTGAAAGTACATTCTAAAATAGAAATCATTAAAAGTGTAATCTTTTCTGGTTTCGTCAATTTGAGATTTATCTACCACAACAGCTCTAAACTCCAAATCATTCATAAAAAACCAGTCAATTAGTTCTGCATAAACCTTATATGTGGCATCATGCACGTTTGTCCACTTTAACTCTTCCGTATAACCATATTTTGCTTTAATTGCTTTTATTTCCTCCTTTGCAATCTTTATTTGTGGATATGCTATGCTTATATACCCTAATAGCATATACGGATGCCCGTCATGTATCAAGTGAGTACTCTCGTCACAATATAGATTGAATGTCTTACTCATATTTAATATTAATTTTTTCGCTTTGACGCTTTTATTCTACAAAAAACAGACACGTTTCTTTACGCCAACTCTAATCCGAAGGCTTCTTTCATGCGGAGGAGTTCGGGGTTCTTTTTGCTCATCATCTGGAAGCACTCTACTTGACTGTAGGGACGGAGGTTCTCGCCAGCCTCGCTTACACGGAGCGTCATGCGGAGAAGGTAGTTGTGCAGATTCTCACGTAGATAGGCTTCTATCTGCGGGGCGAGACGACTCATGTATTTCTCCACCAAACCGTTGTCTACTACAACTTCGAAGGTTACACCGTCTTCTTTCAGCACGGGGTGCATGTTCATCATACGCTGAGCGTTGGCTTTCTCCTCTATGGGTAAGGTAGTGGAGAACTGACGCCAACATCTGTCAAGCTCGTCTTTCTGAACGGGTTTGTTCTGGTAGGTCTGGGGTTCGGCTACCGCCTGCTTCTGTTGCTGCGTTTCTGTTGCCGCCGATACAGAGGTGTTTTTTGACGCACTCATCTGACGGATAGAGATACCTCCTAACGACCCGGCTTTCATGACAGGTATCTTAGTACCGCTATCGGTACGCTTGGGCAGAGGACTGGTATGCACCGGAGCGGAAGCCTGCGGCTGAGGAGCTACTTGAGGCTGAACCGATGCTGCCGGATGCGGAGCAGCGGTGGCAGGAGCTACGTTAGACGGTTGCTGTGCAACAGTGGGTTGCTGAGGTGCTACGTTAGGTTGCTGCGAAGCCGCTTGGCTGAATACGGGTTTTATCTTCTGCTCAGGGCTACGCCCACCACTGACATCTTCGTCGGGAAGAGTAAGTTGGGCTATCTGTATAAGCATCAACTCTACAAGCAATCGCTTGTTGCGACTCATGCGGTAGTTGATATCGCACTCGTTGCTGAGTTTCATTGCCTTATAAAGGAACTGAGGAGTGCATTGCTGGGCTTGCGCACGGTAGCGCTCGCGGATAGAAGCTCCTACTTCGAGCAGTTGCAGGGTCTGTTCGTCTCGACCTACCAACAAATCACGGAAATGCGAAGTGAGTCCCGTAACGAAGTGATTTCCGTCGAAGCCCTTCTTCAGTACCTCGTTGAAGATAAGAAGGCACTCGCCCACACGGTTCTGCAAGAAGCAGTCGGTCAACTTGAAGTAGTATTCATAATCGAGCACGTTAAGGTTCTCTATTACACTTTTATACGCCACATGTCCGTTGGTAAAGCTCACCACCTGGTCGAAGATAGACAAGGCATCGCGCATACCACCGTCGGCCTTCTGCGCTATCACGTTCAGAGCTTCGGGTTCTGCCTCGATATTCTCGCTTGCAGCCACATGCTCCAAGTGTTCTACGATATCGGCAACACTGATTCGGCTGAAGTCGTAAATCTGACATCGGCTCAAAATAGTAGGAAGAATCTTATGCTTCTCGGTAGTGGCAAGGATGAAGATGGCATGGGCGGGCGGCTCTTCAAGCGTCTTAAGGAAAGCGTTGAACGCCGAAGCCGAAAGCATGTGCACCTCGTCGATGATGTACACCTTATACTTTCCCACCTGAGGCGGTACGCGCACCTGCTCTATCAGACTACGGATGTCTTCTACCGAGTTGTTAGATGCGGCATCAAGCTCGTGTATATTATAAGAGCGCTGCTCATTGAACGCACGGCACGACTCGCACTCGTTGCAAGCCTCGCCGTCGGGCAGTGGACTCAAACAGTTGATGGTCTTGGCGAAGATACGCGCACAGGTAGTCTTACCAACCCCACGCGGTCCGCAGAACAAATAAGCATGAGCAAGTTTATGATTGGCTATAGCATTCTTCAGTGTAGTGGTAAGAGCTCGCTGGCCTACCACCGTATCAAAGGTAGCGGGACGATATTTTCGTGCCGATACGATGTAATTCTCCATAATCTGAATATTTAGTATCTGCAAATATACATAAAATCTATCTCCCGATATTGAGTTGAAACAAAATATTTCTACCTTTGCTCAGCACTAGGCTTAGCATGAGTCTATAACAAACCAAAACATATCAACATGAAATATCTTAAATTAATATTGAACTTCATCCCGCAGCACAAGTATTTAATTACGCTGCTGATTTTCGGTCTTATTATCGGTGTGCTCGATGATGAGAACAGTCTCATTACACGGGCAAAGCACACAAGAGAGATAAGCGAGCTGAAAGCGGAGATAAAGCAATATCGTCAGCAGTACGAAAAGGACAGCAAGACGCTGAAGGAGTTCACCACCTCGCCCGATGCGCTGGAAAAGGTGGCACGAGAGAAATACCTCATGAAAAAGGAGAATGAGGATATATATGTTTTTGAAGAAGACTTGAACAAGAAAAAGTAATGAGTAAATATAATTCTATTCTATCAGGCATCGGTGCGGTGCTGCTATTTGCGGGACTTGCCATAAAAATCACTAACTGGGTGTTTGCACCTTATATATATTTGGTGGGTGCCATCCTCTTCGCCTACGTGCAAGTAATGGACAGTTACGATGGTAACAACGTCATCATCAAGCGCCTCCGCCGTCAGCAAATTCTGGGGGCATCAATTCTGGTTCTAACCGGAGTAATAATGCTGCTCTTCCGCCACAACGAATGGATTGCCAGTCTTGCCATCGCCTCTATATTAGAGCTATACACCGCATTCCGCATCCCGCAGGAAATGGAAAAAGAAAAATAGCCCTACATTATTTATCCACTAAAAACAGTTCAACTTATTTGCGGATTTCAAGATAAAAAGATTATCTTTGCATATGTAAACGATAAGATTATATGGTTGTTACTTTCGATAAAGATTATTTGCGTGAACTATATGAAACGGGCAAAGGCGATAAAAAGCATCGCTTTCAGCCAGAAATAATCAAACGGTACAAAAAAGGTATTGATTATCTTAAATGCGCAAATAAAATTGAAGATCTATTTCTACTGCCTTCACTACGATATGAAATTTTAAAAGGCGACAAAGCGGGTATTTCATCAATCAGAGTAAACGACCAATACCGGATTGAATTTACAGTATCCGAATCTATTATTACCGTTTGCAATGTGCTTGATTTGTCTAACCACTATAAATGACAGAAGTATGATTGAAGTTAAAGGCATTGATTCAAAGATGATAGCAAATAATCTTGAACCATTTGAGCCAACCCATCCTGGAGAATTGCTCAAAGACGAAATAGAATATCGGGGGATATCTCAAAAACAACTTGCCGCTGATATGGGCGTATCGTACACCGTATTAAATGATATCGTAAGATGTAAACGACCCGTAAACACAAAATTCGCCCTCTTGTGCGAAAAGGCAATAGGCGTACCAGCCTATATGTTGCTGCGTCTACAAACCGACTATGACATGATTATGACTAAACGCGACAAGTCATTCATTAAAAGACTAGCAAACGTTAGGAAAGTAGCTGCCGTACTCTAAAAAGTAATCTTAAATAAGCGAAACCGATGTAAAAAGCCATACCACCATCATCAGAAAATAACTACATTTGTTTATCGACAAATAAAAACGGTATGGCAAAACAAAAAAACAACATAATAACCAAGACCCTCCTATTACTAACAATAACCCTATTGTGTAGTTGCGCCACAAAAGCCCCACGCTACAACTACCAAGAACTTGCCCAGGCAGCCCTCAAGCTCGATATGGATATCGACCTGAACGATAATCACCGCTTATATATAGAAGCGTCGCGCTGGATAGGTACTCCATACCGTAGAGGCGGACACTCCAAAAGCGGGACCGACTGCTCTGGATTATCGTACAGCATCTGTAAAACCGTATATCACAAGACTCTGAAACGAAGCTCAGAAGAGCAACGCACACGCAATTGCCAGAAGATAAGCAAAAGCAAGCTCAACGAGGGCGACTTGGTTTTCTTTCACAACGGAAGAAACAAGCGCACCGCCAATCATGTGGGCATCTATCTGAAAGACAATCGATTTATACACGCCAGCACATCGCGCGGAGTGATAGTAAGCAGTCTTAACGAGGCTTACTACCGAAAGTGCTATATGCAATGCGGCAGAATAAAATAACACATGCTACACATCCAGACAAAAACAAACAATGATTCAGAATAAAAACATAGCGTGGTATACTCTCGTACTACTTCTTCTCCTTACAAACGTATTCCATGCCTCGGCGCAGAGTACCTCTAAGACATCGGCACAGAAAGAAGAAGAGATAAAGCTTAACGAGAATGCGGTGAAGATGATACAATTCGACTTCACGGCACAGCCCAACAACAAGATTGAGAAGATGCTGGAGGCACCGCTCGAAGCCGAGTGGAAGAAGTTTAAGGAGAAAATCCCCTTCAAGAGAAGCTTTGCCGACACCACCACCGTGAAACAGATAGACGGATATGTAAGAGCTACGCCCTACTCCATCTGGAACCGTTACAACGAAGATCCGATAGAGAGCGTTATGCCCACGCTGAAAAAGAAGTGGAGCGTGTATTGGAAGCTCACTCCATATCTTCACAAGCAGAACGAAGAGTACGGAAAGACCATAACTCCATCTACAGGAGAAACGTACGAAGCCCTAACCGCACCAACCGGCAGTGGCGCTGTAATAGAGACCGACTTCAACAAGCTTCTATTCGAAAGTCTGACGGCTCGCGGCAGGGCCATCAAGCACAATCGTAAGTACGCCAACGCATGGAAAACTTACGCCACCTACGTCCCCACACGTGAGGACAGCGCCCGCTATCCACGTTTCTGGAAATCGAATCAAAAGGTAAAAAGCGTATTTCCGGTATTAGCCCTTTCAAACGATACTACAGCAGAAAGTACATACACTTCAAACACAGCAACTTCATCAGAATCAGCTACCAAAAAGAAAGCTCCTTCTGCCCGACAACAAAAGAAAGAAAGAGCCAAGCAGAAAGAGCTGGAAGAAGTCACCACCATAGAGCAATACATCCGTCAGCGTGCCGCAGAAGACTCTATCCGCCGCCGTGAGTATTTCCGTAAGGATAAAGAACGCCATAATGCGTACGATATTGAAAAAGAAAATCGGTATTACAAAGAAAGACGTGAATAAAATTAAAAAAACTCCCTTTTATTGGCACATCACACATAAATTCATAAATTTGTTTGTCATAAAGAGACGGGATACAACCGTCTCTGCCGAAAACCATAAAAAGAACAAAACATTATGAGCAAAAAATTCGCATCACAATCAATCATGGCTTTGGGAGTAGTTGGTACCGCACTGACTATCAGCCTGTCGGGATGTCATCCTAAAACGACAAACCAACTGGCACAAGATACCATAAGCATTAAGCTCGACACGACAATATATGCCATACCAGAAGAAGCTAAATCACCTCACTGCGACGTGAAGATGCAATTGGTTTTCATCAACAATGAAAAAGACTCTGCCGCTATCAACGTAAATCAGGCTATCAGACGCACTGCCTTCGGGCCTCAGTACGAGAAACTGAGCAACCGACAGTTTGCAGACTCACTGGCTGCCTTCTACGCTGCCGGATATAACAGCGATATAAAAAAACTACTGAATGCTGACCTGAAAAACGGTATGAGTGCCGAAGAGGTGCCCGGATGGTATAACTACGAATACGATCTCTCATCTACCCTGGCATTGGGTATGAACGACAAGATATGGAACTACTCGCTAACCGACTTCCAGTATACGGGTGGCGCCCATCCCAACACCATGAATACATTAATTAATATAGTAGCAGGAACAGGACGGGTGCTGACTAAAAAAGATGTTTTCACCGCAGAAGCTGAAAAAGCTATCCTCCCGCTTGTAATCGATGAACTGGTTAAAGAAGCTAAGGTACGTTTCGAGACTGATACCATTACTTGTCTTGACGGACTGCACGAGGTAGGTGTATTCGACTTTTCGGATCCTTTCCTCCCAGAAAACTTCTTGTTGGGCAAAGACAAAGTGACTTTCTATTACAACCGATATGAAATAGCAGGTTACGCTGCCGGACCATTCGAAGTAACTCTACCGTTAGAAAAAATAAAACAGTACATAAAAGAATAACATGGATATAATTCTGAAATATTTTCCCGAGATAACCGAACAACAAAAGGAACAATTCGCTGCGCTATACGACTTATATACAGATTGGAACAGTAAGATAAACGTAATTTCGCGTAAAGACATTACCAACCTGTACGAGCATCATGTACTGCACTCGCTGGGTATAGCAAAGGTCATAAAGTTCCATCCCGGCACTAAGGTGATGGACTTAGGCACCGGAGGCGGATTTCCCGGTATCCCTTTGGCCATCTTGTTCCCCGATACCCAGTTCCATCTGGTAGACAGCATCGGCAAGAAGGTGAAGGTGGCTACAGAGATAGCTAACGCCATCGGACTGAAAAACGTTACCACACGCCACTGCCGCGCTGAAGAAGAGAAACAACTCTTCGACTTTGTGGTTAGCCGTGCCGTGATGCCGCTAACCGATCTGCTGAAGATTATCCGTAAAAATATCGCCAAAGAAGGAAAGAACGCTCTGCCCAACGGACTTATCTGTCTGAAGGGAGGCGAATTAGAAAACGAAGTGATGCCGGTAAAGAACAAAACGGTAATCACTCCGCTGAAAGACTTCTTCGACGAAGAATTCTTCGAGACAAAAAAAGTAGTTTACGTACCCGTGTAAATACAGGCAATCATGAAAATCAAACGATTTGAATTTAATATGTTCCCGGTGAACAGCTACGTGCTGTCGGACGATACCAACGAGGCGGTTATCATAGACGCAGGATGTTATTTTCCGCAGGACGAACAAAACCTGAAGCAATACATAGAGGATAATAACCTTACAGTTAAGCATCTGCTTAATACGCATTTGCATCTGGACCATGTGTTTGGTAACGCTTTTGTAGAGCGTACTTTCGGCGTTAAGCCAGAGGCTTCGGAATCCGACGAGTTTCTGTTGGCACGTCTGGAACAACAATGCCGCATGTTCGGGTTTGAGCCTAACGAGCCTACCGTGGCGCTTGGCACTCACCTGAAGGGAGGCGATAAAGTGACATTCGGAAACACTACCATCGATGTGATAGACGTGCCGGGACATTCGCCCGGAGGTTTGGCTTATTACATCGCATCAGAACACTGCCTGTTCAGCGGAGACTCTCTGTTTAAAGGAAGCATTGGTCGGACTGATTTGGAGGGAGGCGACTTTGAGGCGTTGCATAACGCTGTCTGCACCCAACTCTTCACCCTTCCATCCGAAACAGTTGTCTACCCCGGACACGGTGAACACACTACCATAGGATTTGAAAAAATGAATAACCCGTTCTTCAGGTAAGGAGGCAGGCGGTAATGCCGCCTTCTGCCTAAGACTATAAATCACCCTATTCTAATCATGAAAACAAACAACTTTTCATTGCGCCACATCGGAATCAATGAATCCGATTTGCCGAAAATGCTGAAGTCCATCGGAGTGGAATCAGTAGATGAGTTAATCAACAAAACTATTCCTACACAGATTCTCTTGAAACACCCGCTCGATTTGGCTCCTGCCATGACGGAGAGAGAGTTTGCCAACCATATCACTCAGCTGGCTTCACTGAATAAAATCAATAAAACGTATATCGGATGCGGATGGTATGACACCATTACTCCGGCTGTTATTCAGAGAAATGTGTTCGAAAACCCGGTATGGTATACTTCGTACACTCCGTATCAGACTGAAATCTCACAGGGACGACTTGAGGCGTTGCTTAATTTCCAGACTGTAGTTTCCGATCTTACTGCCATGCCATTGGCCAACTGCTCGTTGCTTGACGAAGCTACCGCTGCTGCCGAAGCCGCTACCATGATGCTTAGCCTACGTAGCCGCGCTCAGCAAAAGGCAGGTGCCACTACCCTTTTCGTTGATAAAGAAATATTCCCGCAAGACTTGGCGGTTATCCGCACCAGAGCCGTTCCGCAGGGTATTCAGGTGGTGACTGGCGATTATGCCGACTTTGAATTTACTCCCGAAGTTTTCGGTTGCATCATTCAGTATCCTAACAACAGTGGATCTGTAGAAGACTATCGCGAATTTGTAGCCAAGGCTCACGAAGCCGGATGTAAGGTAGCTGTTTGTGCCGACATCCTGAGTCTTACGCTTTTGGTTCCTCCCGGAGAATGGGGTGCCGACATAGTATTCGGTAGCACTCAGCGCCTAGGAACTCCGATGTTCTACGGTGGTCCGTCGGCTGCTTACTTTGCTACTCGCGATGAGTACAAGCGTAACATGCCGGGACGTATCATCGGATTGTCGAAAGATAAGTACGGACATGTTTGTTACCGTATGGCATTACAGACACGTGAGCAGCACATCAAACGCGAAAAAGCTACCTCTAACATCTGTACCGCTCAGGCATTATTGGCTACTATGGCTGGTTTCTACGCATTGTGGCACGGTGCCGAAGGCTTGAAAGAAATAGCACAACGCATTCATAGCATTGCCAACTGGCTGAACAAGCAACTCATTAAGTTGGGCTACGAAGAAGTAAATAAGGTATTCTTTGATACCCTGCGCTTGAGACTGCCTGATAACGTATCTACTCAGAAACTGCGCACCATAGCACTGAGCAAAGAAGTCAACCTTCGCTACTTTGATAATGGCGACGTTGGTATCAGCATTGACGAAGCTACTACACTGGCCGACGCTAACCAGTTGCTCTTGATATTCGGCATCGCTGCAGAAAAGGCTATTCACGAGACAACCGAAATTCCTGAAAGCTCATCACTCACTAAAGAAGTACTCCGCCAATCGGCTTATCTTACTCATCCTATCTTCTCGCTCTATCACACAGAGACCGAAATGATGAGATACATAAAACGCCTCGACAGAAAAGATATCTCGCTTACTCATTCTATGATTTCTCTGGGATCGTGCACCATGAAACTGAACGCTGCTGCCGAGATGCTGCCGCTTAGCAACGCTGCATGGATGAACATCCACCCGTTGGTTCCGGAAGATCAGGCACAGGGTTATCATGCTTTGATAGAGAATTTGGGTAAACAGCTTACTACTATTACCGGATTTGCGGGAGTTACATTCCAACCCAACTCTGGTGCTGCGGGCGAATACACTGGTCTGCGCATCATCCGTTCTTATTTGGAAAGCATTGGCGAAGGTAAGCGCGACTTGATTCTTATCCCGGCGTCGGCACACGGTACTAACCCTGCGTCGGCTGTACAGGCTGGATATAGCACCATCACTTGCGCATGCGATGAGCGTGGTAATGTAGACATAGAGGACTTGAAGCAAAAGGCAGAGGCCAACAAAGACCGTCTGGCTGCGCTGATGATTACTTATCCGTCTACTCACGGTATTTTCGAGGCGGACATCGTAGAAATTTGCCGTATCATTCATGAATGTGGCGCTCAGGTTTATATGGACGGTGCCAACATGAACGCTCAGGTGGGACTGACTAATCCGGGTACTATCGGTGCCGACGTGTGTCACCTTAACTTGCATAAAACATTTGCCAGCCCTCACGGTGGTGGCGGTCCTGGTGTAGGTCCGGTATGCGTAGCTGCACATCTTACTCCGTTCTTGCCGGGGCATGCACTGTTCGGCAACGAGACAAACGAGGTTTCTGCCGCTCCTTACGGTAGCGCAGGTATATTGCCTATCACTTATGCTTACATCTGCATGATGGGTGCCGAAGGACTGGCTAACGCTACTCGTTACGCTATTCTTAACGCCAACTACTTGGCTTCTAGTCTAAAAGATACTTACGGTATAGTATATAGAGGTACTCAGGGATATGTGGGTCATGAAATGATTCTGGAATGCCGACCCATTCATGAGCAAAGCGGAATCAGCGAAAACGATATCGCCAAGCGTTTGATGGATTATGGTTACCACGCTCCTACACTGTCGTTCCCCGTACACGGCACACTGATGATAGAACCTACAGAAAGCGAAAGTCTGGCCGAGCTGGATAACTTCGTAGACTGCATGCTCCACATCTGGGACGAAATTAAAGAGGTGGAAAACGGTACCTACCCTGCCGAAGACAATGTATTGGTAAACGCTCCACATCCTGAATATGAGGTGGTAAGCGATGAATGGAACCATGCTTACAGTCGCCAGAAAGCGGTTTACCCAATGGAATCGGTTAAAGAAAACAAGTTCTGGATTAACGTGGCTCGTGTAGACAACACATTGGGCGACAGACATCTGCTCCCTACCAGATACGGTACATTTGAATAATATAACAAATAGCAAAAGAGAGAGCCTCTCACATTTCCTTCGAGGATTTGCGAGAGGCTCTCTCTTTTATATGATTATGGCATCTATGATTTTATCTATTACCGATAATTTCATAGATTTCTACCTGACCTTTTACCTGAATTTGAGTAGCGCCCTTAGCACATTCTATGCTATACAGCGGAGCATCTACTGTAGAAACAGACAGCTCCTTGCCTTTCTTATCGAGCTGAGCGATTTCTACCTTGGCATCATTCTGCAACTTCAGAAGCATGGTGTAGCCCTTTACATCCGATGGGATATCGAACGAAAGCGTACCCTTATTAATGAACGAAGTACCCGGGTGACGGTCGAACGCATAAAGAGCTGCGTCGCCAGCATCAGATTTAACGGCGAAGCCCAACTTCTCGACTCTAACCGGATTTATCTCGAACGAACGTACCGACAGCCAACTGCGCTTGGGCGATGACAACTTGCGTAAACGAACGTAACGAGCGTTCACCGGCTCACCCTTCCAGTTCACTACATACACCTTCTCCATATCGGCAATCAGCGGTTGCCATGTCTTGCCATCGGCAGAGTACTCAAGTGTAGCGTGGTCGAAATAGTCAACATCGTCTACAGAGTTACGTCCCTGAAGAATATTAACCTCCCATACAGGTTTAACAATGCCCATATCAACGCCTACCCAATCGCCCTGCTCGCCTTGCGATGCTCCAGAGTGATAGTAAGAAGTGGTATCGTTATCAAACATCAGCTTGCTCTGTGTTGTGGCCAGCGTAGCGAAAGAACCGATGCCTTTCAGTGTAGAAGGAGTCTCGCCTGCCACATTCTTGAAGAATCCGTCGCGCATGTCGTCCATTGCCACTTCGTAGAAGGGTTGCAACTTCATGGTACCCGACTTATGTGCCTGGTATGCCTTCAAATCTTCTAATGTCATCAGGTTTTCTATATATCCTTTCCAGAACGCTGCCAAATCACCCTTTTCGTAAGTTTTCAATAGCGACAAAGTCTTGGCGCCACGCTGTCCCAACTTGCCGAACTCTACGAGCCACGGACGAAGCTCGTTCATCAGCAGATGGTTCTTACAGTTCTTCTCCATAGTTTCAGGAACGGCAGCCACCTTATTAAACTCACTCAGCAAAGCGTCGTACTCTGCCTGAGTATAGTTCTGAATGCCGAAAGTCTTAGTCTCCCACGATTCAGCTCTGCGGTAACCGGTCTCAGTGTCGCATGAGTGAATGGCGAATGTGCGGTAAGCATCCTTTGCCTCTGGAGTCAGTTCTTCAAGACCGCGTTCCCAACTGTCGATAGGATTATAAGCCGCTACGTTCCATGTATAATCAGCCACTCCGTAAAGTGCCAACTTTGAAGCCTCACCATGCTCCATAGGGTTGCTGCCGAAACCGCTGATGTCTTTAGATGTCATTGTAGTGTCGAGACCGTATGTAGGACCCTGCATTACAATGTGGCGACAGTAATCGGTAACGGGGAAGTTCCACCAATAATATACAGGGCGCTTAATGCGCGAGTTCACCCAGTCTACAGTTTCGCGGGTAAGGTCGCTACAAACCACGTCGCCTGTCCAGAACACTTTAACAGATGGGTCGAGCGTTCTACCGTAGATGCTCAAACTACCCTGAGGTGTTGGGTTGGCCCACAGCTTAGAGTAATCTGTAGGACATACGGTAAGTGTACTTACGCCCGGCTTAACCTTAACGAACTCGTTAGTCAGACGGTTAAGCAACTCTACCTGACGATTCGGGTTGGTTCCTTCGCCAGAGATATCATCGAAGTAAATAGCGAACGAACGTACACCAAGATCGTACATCATATTAAACTTCTTCAGCAAGTTCTGATAGTCCTCTTCGTTCCACTTGATATCCTTTCCCGGATGGATGGCCCACACAAAGTCTACGTAGTTGCGGTTACATGCTTCTACAAGCTCCTTAATCTGCTTAGCCTCTTTCTCGGGATAAGGCAAACGCCAATTGGGGAAGCTGTGATACGGGTCGTCCTTAGGTCCGTACTGGTATGAGTTCATCTTGAACTTTCCGTAGAAATCGATAAGCGAAAGACGAACCTCGTGCGACCATGGAGTACCGTAGAAGCCTTCAATCACACCACGGAATTCCAAATCGGGATAGTCGTTTATGGTGATGTAAGGGAGTACACCCTTCTGTCCTCTCTCGCCCGAAAGCAACTGCTTCAGGGTCTGAATGCCGTAGAAAGCTCCTCTTTCATCGTAACCTACTATCTGGACACCTTTCTTTCCGATATTTACGCTGTATGCGCCCGAGACCTCACGCACGCCATGCTTCTTTGCCAACTTTTCTCCGTAATCTATGGTAAGTTGGGCACCTCCTTTTGTTGACTCAGGAAGCAAATGACCGAATTTACCGTGCACATCCTTAATGCGGAAGCCACGTGTAAGGTCGAAAGCCGCAGCATCGTCTACCTTCATTTCGTGCGGTATAGGATTCACCAACAATCCGTGATGGTCTACCTTATGTCCGGGAACCATCTGGAAACTCTGCTTTTCAGAACGTTGCGTATTTAAATCAAATCCCACCTCTTGCGCATTCAGAGTATTCATAACTCCCCCGCCAATGAGAAGACTTGCCGCTAACAACTGCCAAAAATGTTTTTCTCTCTTCATATACTAAATTAAAAGTTCAATAATACATGTGCTAAGCTAAAAAGAAAAATGTTAGCATACAAGAAATGTAAGAAAAACATATAACTTTGCACGCATACATTTATAATATCTAAGCTATGATGAGTAACGATTTACACTCCATAAATTGGGGGATTATCCCTTACAGAGAAGCGTGGGAGCTTCAACAGAAGTATTTCGACCAACTGGTAGAGGCGCGTGCCAACCATCAGGGACATCATAATTATATCATTTTTTGTGAACATCAGCCCGTATATACGTTGGGCCGTCATGGAAAAGCGGCTAACATGCTGCTCGACGAGGCTCACCTTAAATCTAAGGGTGCCGAACTTATACCAATAGACCGTGGAGGAGACATCACGTTTCACGGACCGGGACAGCTGGTGTGCTACCCTATCCTCTGCCTTGAAGATTTCGGACTGGGACTGAAGGCATACATCAATACCCTTGAAGAAGCCGTGATTCAGGTATGCGCCCATTACGGCATAGAAGGCGGACGAGTAGACGGAGCCACCGGAGTATGGCTGGGCATAGGAACGCCGAACGAGCGTAAGATATGCGCCATCGGAGTAAAGAGCAGTCACTTCATAACCATGCACGGATTGGCACTAAACGTAAATACCGACCTCAGATATTTCGGCTACATCAACCCATGCGGATTCATCAATAAAGGCGTTACATCCATCTCAAAAGAGGTTGGACACGAGGTTCCGATGGAGGAAGTGACTAAATTGCTAGAAAAATCTCTAAAAAGTTTACTTCAGAAATAGCTGAGTTTCAACTAACTAAAATTTCATCGGAAAATTGTTCCGCTTTTTTTCGCCGCATTATTTGGTCAAATCAAAAAAAACCTCTACATTTGCAACCGCAATCGAAAAAGAAACGCACTCTTAGCTCAGTTGGTAGAGCAACTGACTCTTAATCAGTGGGTCCAGGGTTCGAATCCCTGAGGGTGTACATCTTAATTAGAATGCACGGGAAATTTGACAATTTTATAGTGGATGCACTCTTAGCTCAGTTGGTAGAGCAACTGACTCTTAATCAGTGGGTCCAGGGTTCGAATCCCTGAGGGTGTACCTAAGCTGTGAAGCCGAAAAGAAATTGTGGAAGTTCTGAAAGTCTGATGATTTTCAGAACTTTTTTTCTTTATCCCTATTGTCAATCTAAAGAATCATCATTTACATCTAATAAAACCACATCAAGAATGACTATTGCAGTAGATTTCGACGGAACCATCGTAGAGCATAAATATCCCGCTATCGGTGCTCCTATCCCATTCGCTATAGAAACCCTTATCAAGCTTCGCGAAGAACGCCACAAGCTCATTTTATGGAGCGTACGCGAAGGTGAATTGCTTGACGAGGCTGTAAAGTATTGCAAAGACAGAGGACTGGAGTTCTACGCTGTAAACAGCAATTACCCTGAAGAAACCAACGAACACAAGACTTTCTCAAGAAAGCTTCAGGCTGACTTGTTCATAGACGACAGAAACATAGGCGGACTGCCCGACTGGGGAATGATATACCGCATGGTTCACGATCATCTGACATACGAAGATATTCTTCAAGAATATTTCGATGGTTCAAAAGAAAAAAGAAATGAAAAGAAGAGCTTATTCAAACGCCTGTTTGGATAAAAAGAAAGATGTACGATAATCAAACACCAAGAAACCCGTCATTGATGCCACACACATCAATGACGGGTTTCTTTTGTCATCAAACTCTTTAATGAAGTTGTCTTACTTCGACCGAAGTAAGCATTCACTTCGAGTCGGTCAACGTGCTTACTACGTTCGAAGTAAGCGTTCACATCGGTCGAAGTAAGACGACTTTGAGAAAAAAGAGTCCACCGTACATGCAAACCAGCAAGTACGGTGGACTCTTATATAATCTAAGAAGTTTAAACCTACTTTAAGAAGCACTCTGAGCAACTTCAGCAGCCTCAGCCTGAGGAGCATCGAGCACCTCATAACGCGAATGCTTACTAACATACTCCGGTACAATCTGCTTCATCTTACGTACCGTCTCCATATCATCATACTTAACGGAGATATCACGCAGTTCCTCAATCTCGCGAAGCGCATCCTCGTATTCATAATTACGAACCATAGCGATACGAATCTTCTTATGGAATGAAGGCAAAGTATTCTCGTTCTCGTTAAGTACCTCTTCGTAAAGTTTCTCACCCTCACGCAGACCAGTGTACTTAATCTCAACGTTCTTAGCGCCACTCAACTGAATCATACGCTTAGCAAGATCGGCGATACGTACAGGCTCACCCATATCGAATACAAAGATCTCACCACCCTTACCGTGTGTACCGGCTTCGAGCACCAACTTACATGCTTCAGGAATCAACATGAAGAAACGGATAATCTTAGGATGAGTAACTGTAAGCGGGCCACCCTTAGCCAACTGCTCACGGAACAACGGAATTACAGAACCGTTAGAACCAAGCACATTACCGAAACGAGTAGTAACGAACTGAGTTACACCTTCTATCTTGCCGTCCTTGATAGCCTTATCAAGACTCTGTACATAAATCTCACAGATACGCTTAGAGCAACCCATCACGTTAGTAGGGTTAACAGCCTTATCGGTAGAAATCATAACGAACTTCTTAACGCCATACTTCACGCTAAGGTCGGCTATTACCTTAGTACCCCATACGTTGTTCTGAACACTTTCGCTCGGATTATCCTCCATCATAGGCACATGCTTATATGCAGCTGCATGGAACACATAATCAGGTTTAAAATGACTGAAGATTTCCTCCATACGGTCTTCCTTACAGATAGAAGTAACCACGGTTTCGGCCTTGATATCAGAATAATCGTTCTTCATCATCAAGCGAACATCGTGCAACGGAGTCTCAGCCTGATCTATCAACATCATTTCAGCCGGCTTGTAGATAGCAATCTGACGAACCATTTCAGAACCGATAGAACCGGCAGCACCTGTAATAAGCACCCTCTTTCCACGAAGCAAAGCACCTACACTATCCATATCCACCTGAATTTCCTCACGCGGAAGCAAGTCTTCAATCTTCACCTCACGCAGGCTAACCTTTTCTTGCGGGTCTTGGTTCTTCTTCCACTCTTCGGCATTCTGAGCGATAAATATCTTTATACCTCGCTCTATCAGCAAATCTTGAAGCTTGCGGTTTTTAGTAAACTCCTCGTGTCTAAGCGGACTTACCAAGAAAGCCTTGATACATTGGCTCTCTATTACAGGAATCAAGTCTTCGTGTACAGAATATATCTTCTTACCCATCAAGCGTTCATTGTAATGCTCACGATCGTCGCCCACATAACCCTTTATAAGAAAATGCACCGGCTTCTCATCACGCACATTGTTTGTTATAGCGATAGCTCCGGCACGTGTTCCGTACACCAATGTGTTCATAGCACTACTGCTGACCAAAGCATTATCGAAAATCAATTTAACCAATACACGCGGAATACACATTGCTAAGATGTTACCCAAATATAGAATTATAAGTTTTCGTCCGGTAAAGATGAAGAAGAAATCATCCCATCCACAATTAAGAGCACACAGACTGAAAACAAATGCCAAAAGCATAGACAGCACGCAGGCATTAGTTACACGCATCAAGTCGATAAACTGCGAATAACGCAAGATACCAGAATAAGTATGAAATACTCGGAAACTGATAAAGTTTAATACAGCAAAGAGTCCTAATGTATGCATCAATTGAGGCCACGCTGCCAACACATCAGATGCCGGATGCCGTAACCATACAATAAACACTCCGCTAAGGAAACACACCATCAGGTCGAAAATCATTATACACCAATAAGGAAGTGCACCTCGACCAAAGTACCAATTAAAAAACTTACCAAATACTTTCATAAACTCAATTTTAATTGCTAGTCTACTTCTTCACATTATGAAGAAATATAATACTGTTATATACCTCTATTTTAATTTTTGTATCAGAATCAACGGTTGCAAAAATAGCACTTTTATTCAGTCTATAAAAAGAAATTCGCATTTTATTCTCTTTTCCACATAAAATCTAATAAATATCCACCAAGCATAACCAATATCTATGACACATAGAAATAACAAAATCAATCAAAATAGTCATTATTATCCTGCTACTCAATAGACTACACAAACCACATCATTTAACAAAGTGATTTTTCACTTTTTGTACATTTTACAATAAATAGTTATCACAATAGGCACAATAACCAACTCACACTATGTTACCCACAGGAATAACCATTTCCGCAATACGACTGCAGCTGAAATGCAATGGCATTTTAATAAATTGCACTATCTTTACAACCTTATTTCACTACTACATATTATTATGCCAATAATAGAAATCGATTCGCTGTCGCATCCGGGAACGGAGGTGTTCAGCACACTGACTGAAGCTCAGCTTCGTAACAACATAGAGCCCGAAAAGGGCATTTTCATAGCCGAAAGTCCGAAGGTTATCAATGTGGCACTCAATGCCGGATACCAACCTGTATCGCTTTTGTGCGAACGGAAACACATAGACGGCGATGCCGCAGATATAATCAGCCGATGCGGAGACATTCCGGTATATACGGGCACTCGCAACTTGCTGGCTCAACTTACAGGTTATACCCTTACACGCGGTGTGTTATGCGCCATGCGCAGGCCTGCGCCACTCAGCATGGAAGAGGTGTGCAGAGACGCTCGACGCATTGTGGTGATAAACGGTGTGGTAGATACTACCAACATAGGTGCCATTTTCCGCTCGGCAGCCGCATTGGGCATTGATGCCGTGCTGCTTACACGCAACTCTTGCGATCCACTGAACCGACGTGCCGTAAGAGTATCAATGGGTTCTGTATTCCTCGTGCCGTGGACATGGATAGACGGCCCGCTAACCGACCTCAACCAACTTGGCTTCCGCACTGCCGCTATGGCGCTTACAGAGAACTCCGTCTCTATAGACCATCCGTCACTTACCGCAGAACCAAAGCTTGCCATAGTAATGGGCACCGAAGGCGATGGACTGCCTAAAGAAACCATAGCCGAAGCCGACTATGTGGTACGCATCCCCATGTCGCATGCCGTAGACTCGCTCAATGTAGCCGCAGCCGCCGCTGTAGCCTTCTGGGAGCTTCGGGCCAGATAAAAGAGAAACCACCAAAAGAAGCAGGCGGCCCTTCTCATAAAAGAGAAGAACCGCCTGCACATATAAAAAGACATCTAATCAGTCTAACTTGTGGATTACCAATCCTGAACGCAGTTTAGGTTCAAACCAAGTAGTCTTAGGTGGCATGATGTTGCCTGTATCGGCTATATCCATCAACTGCTTCATCGATACCGGGTAAAGAGCCAGAGCTACTTTCATTTCTCCGCTGTCCACTCGTCTCTTCAGTTCGCCTAATCCGCGGATACCTCCTACGAAATCGATGCGCTTATCAGAGCGTAAATCCTTGATGCCTAAAATCTCGTCCAGGATTAAGTTAGAAGAGATAGTAACATCGAGCACTCCGATAGGATCGTTATCGTTATAAGTACCGGGGCGAGCAGTCAGGCTATACCAATTACCGCCAAGGTAAAGAGCAAAATTATGCAGACCTGCAGGCTTATAAATCTCAGCCCCCATTTTCTGCACTTCGAAGTTCTTCTGCAGAGCAGCGAGGAACTCTTCTTCGGTAAGACCGTTCAAGTCCTTCACCACACGGTTATAGTCTATAATAGTAAGCTGACTAGCAGGGAAGCACACAGCCATGAAGTAGTTATACTCTTCGTCACCACGATGAGCCGGGTTCTGGTTAGCCTTTTCGGCACCCACCAATGCAGCCGCAGCGCTACGGTGATGACCGTCGGCAATGTACAATGCCGGCATTCCCTTGAACTCTTCGGTTATGCGTTCTATATCCTTATCATCATCTATTACCCAAAACTTATGACCGAAACCATCGTCAGGAGCCACGAAGTCGTAAACCGGCTTTTCGGCGGTGTACTTCCGTACAATTTCGTCGAGCAACGCATCATCAGGATAAGCAAAGAACACCGGTTCTACGTTGGCGTTATTCACCCTAACGTGCTTCATGCGGTCTTCTTCCTTGTCACGACGAGTCAGTTCGTGCTTCTTGATAACTCCATTCATATAATCGGGCACATACGCACCTACCACCAATCCGTACTGCGTTTTACCGTTCATGGTTTGCGCATAGATATAATAGCAGTCTTTCTTATCCTGAACCAGCCATCCTTCTTGCTGGAACCTTTCGAAATTCTGTGCCGCCTTAGAATAAACCCGAGGGTCATGTTCATCTGTTCCTTCAGGGAAATCAATTTCCGGTTTAATGATATGATACAGCGATTTCTCATTATCGCCAGCCTCAGCGCGAGCTTCAGCCGAGTTCAATACGTCGTAAGGACGAGAAACCACCTGCTCTACCAAATCTTGCGGAGGACGAATTCCTCTAAAGGGTTTAATTATAGCCATAAGTATTAGAGATTAAAGGATATACATTATTTGTTTACACGGAATTTTTCGCAGCCTTCCTTAAAGAAGCCTACAATCTGTTTAGCTGCCGCGATACCTGCGTTGATGTTAGCTTCGGCTGTCTGGGCACCCATCTTCTTAGGAGTGGTGAAGTAGCGTCCCGGATAGTGTTCAGCGAACTCTGCTGTATGTACAGGCATGATATCGGTAACATACTTCAAGTCGGGACGGTCGTTCATCAAGCGAAGCAAATCGGCTTCGTTGATAACTTCCTTACGAGCGGTATTAACCAGCAAACCGTTCTTCGGCATCAAGTTAACCAAGTCATAGTCGATAGACTCCTTAGTTTCTGGAGTTGCCGGGATATGAAGCGATACCACGTTACATTCTTTATACAGCTGTTCAACTGTATCTACCGGAGTAACGCCTTCGGCTTCCATAGCTTCCTTAGGACAGAAAGCATCGTAAGCGAAGATTTCCATACCGAAGCCTTTAGCTATGCGAGCCACGTTTCTACCTACATTACCGAAAGCGTGGATACCCAACTTCTTGCCCTTCAATTCAGAACCCGACTTACCGTCGTAGAAGTTGCGCACTGCCATCACCATCAAACCGAAAGCCAGTTCGGCTACCGCGTTAGAGTTCTGGCCCGGAGTATTCATTACGCATACCCCGTGAGCTGTAGCTTCTGCCAAGTCTACGTTATCGTAACCTGCACCGGCACGAACCACAATCTTAAGTTCGGGAGCCGCATCGAACACCTCCTTATTAATAATGTCACTGCGGATAATGATAGCGTTAGCGTCTTTCACTGCATCGAGCAACTGCTGTCTGTCTGTATATTTTTCAAGCAAAGCCAAAGTAAAGCCTGCATCTTCTATTTCCTTACGGATACCGTCGACCGCTACCTTAGCGAACGGTTTCTCTGTAGCAACTAAAACTTTCATAGTTTCAATGTTTTAATATTAGTGCATCTGTTCAAACTCACGCATACAGTCTACCAAAGCCTGTACACTTTCCAACGGCATAGCGTTGTAGCATGAAGCGCGGAATCCACCTACAGAACGGTGTCCCTTGATACCTACCATACCCTTTTCTGTAGCGAACTTCAAGAAGTCGGCTTCGAGATCCTTATATTCATCAGCCATTACGAAGCAGATATTCATATAAGAACGGTCTTCCTTATTAGTTACGGTACCACGGAACAACTTGTTTCTATCGATTTCACCATACAGCAATTCAGCACGTTCTTTAGCACGACGCTGCATTTCTTCTACTCCACCCTGTTCCTTAATCCAACGTAAAGTCTGCAGAGCTGCGTAGATAGGAACTACAGGAGGTGTATTAAACATAGAACCCTTATCGACATGAGTCTGATAATTAAGCATAGTAGGGATATGACGAGACACGTGACCCAACGCATCGTTCTTCACGACAACGAAAGTAACACCTGCCGGAGCCAAGTTCTTCTGAGCACCGCCATATACACAAATATATTTAGAGAAATCTACCGGACGAGAGAAGATATCCGATGACATATCGGCTATCATAGGTACGTTTTCATTCAAATCAGCATGAAGTTCAGTACCGTAAATAGTATTGTTGGTAGTAATGTGGAAGTAATCTACATCAGCCGGAACCGTATAATCCTTCGGGATATAAGTAAAGCCATCTTTTTCTGAAGATGCTACCTCTACTACCTCACCAAAAGCCTTAGCTTCTTTGATGGCCTTCTTAGACCATGTACCTGTATTTAAATAAGCCGCTTTTTTCTCAAGGAAGTTATATGGTACCATGCAGAATTCCAAACTTGCGCCACCGCCCAAGAACAAAACTGAGTATCCATCAGGAATATTCAGCAATTCCTTAAACAAAGCCACAGCTTCGTCTACCACTGGCTGAAAATCTTTCGCACGATGGCTAATCTCCATCAATGAAAGTCCTGAACCATTAAAATCAAGAATAGCCTGAGCTGTTTTTTCGATCACCTCACGTGGCAGAATAGAAGGTCCTGCATTAAAGTTATGTTTTTTCATCTTGGAAGTTATTTAGTTAAACATTTGTTCTCATTCACTCTCAATGAATGTTTCGCAAATATAGTCAAATTTTCTTTCCTTCCAAAAGTTTTATTACTTATTTTCTATTTATACAGGTTTTATTCTATCACAAAGTACAAATATTCATATTTTATGTGACTTTTTGACACATCACACATCATTCCGTAGTAAGTCACTTGCTGCGGATACTGCTATGGAACAGGGCACTATCAAGTGCCTCCATCCCATATTTCACAATACCATTATTTAGCTTCTTCTATTCGGGTTTTCTGTCCTTTAATTTTTTCTCCTTGCATTAGTTTTAAGGCTTGTCTACACTTCTGTCTAGATACCGCGGCATACGCATAGTGGTCTTTTACGTCGATGCGACCCACGTCTTCTCTGCCCAATCCTCCTTTTTTAGAGAGGAATCCTACGATATCTACTTTGTTTATCTTGTCTTTTTTACCCTTACCGAAGTAGATGGTAACGAATGCCGGCAGCGGCGGACGTCCCACTTGTTCGGGGAGCACACATTCTTCTATATCCTGTGGCAAGTATTCGGGTGTTTTTTCTTCTACATATAATATAATGTATGCCGATCCGTCAGCGTCCCATCGTGCTGTTCTACCGTTGCGGTGAATGAATCCGTCTTCGGCTACAGGCAGATGATAGTGAACTATGTGTCTTATTTCGGGGATATCGAGTCCGCGTGCTGCCAAGTCGGTAGATATAAGTACCGGGCAACTTCCGTTTCTGAACTTATAAAGCGCACGTTCACGGTCGTCTTGCTCCATGCCTCCGTGAAATATTTCACAGTACAACTTGTTTTCGCGCAGATACTTTCCTACTCTCTCTACGCTCTCACGGTGATTACAGAACACCAATGTAGATTCATCACCCAGATAGCAAAGCAATTTATAGAGCGTTTCTAATTTATCTTTTATAGGCGACATCACTCTGTACAGGCTTAAACGATGCGACACTGTTTCTTCCGGGTTAAGGAAGTCCAACTTCACGGTGCGTTTGTTCATCCCTGCAAACTGCGGTATCTGTTCGGCATCGGTAGCCGAAAGAAGGAAGCGGCGCTGCACTGCTGGCAACTGGCCTATCACCTCATTCATCTCATCCTGAAAGCCGAACTCCAAACACTTGTCGAACTCATCTATTACAAGCAAGCGCACTGTCGACGCATCGAAATTCTGCTTACCCAGATGATCGTTCATACGTCCCGGTGTACCAATGATAACCGAAGGATGAATGCCGTTCATGGTGCGATGTTCTTCCATAGCCGGACGTCCACCATAACAACTCATAACCTTAAATTCGGTACCCATCTGACGGAACACCTGTTCTATCTGCAGAGCCAACTCTCGCGAGGGTACTAACACCACCGCCTGCACACCTTCCACTCCCGGTTTAAGCGTTTCGAGTAGAGGAATAAGGTAAGCCAACGTCTTTCCGGAACCGGTAGGCGAAAGCAATATCATGTCATTTCCTTTGCTACAGACATCTACGGCAGCCTGCTGCATGGCATTCAGTTCCGAAATCTTCAAGTTATCAAGTATGTTGCGTATTTCCATATCGTGCTTGTCTTATAATTAAAATAGTTCTTTTAAAATTCTTAAATGTTCAAAGGCAAAGTTAAGACTATTTTTCACCGATACAAATATTTTGCATAAAAAAACATCCGCTTCGCCCGTTACAGTCTATAACCGCTCCGCAAGGATGCCGTTTATAATATCTGCATACGTTTTCATCTTATCACATCAGATGCTTTACGTAAATCCAATTTTTTATGTACTTTTGCAAAAAACTAAAAAAGATGAAAATAGGATTCGACAACGAGAAATACCAGAACATTCAGTCTCAGCACATTAAGGAGAGAATCTCACAATTCGACGGTAAGCTGTACCTGGAGTTGGGAGGCAAACTTTTCGATGACAATCATGCCAGCCGTGTACTGCCAGGCTTCCGCCCCGACAGTAAGCTCTGCATGTTTCAGAAGATTAGCGACAGTATAGAAATTGTTATCGTCATCAGTGCTATCGATATCGAGAAGAACAAGAAACGTGCCGATTTGGGCATCACTTACGATGAAGATGCGCTTCGTCTTAGAGGCGAATTCCAGAACCGTGGCTTCATGGTAGGTTCTATCGTCATCACTCACTACAACGGTCAGCCGGCGGCCATCGCTTTCAAGCAGCGCTTGGAGCGCGAGGGTATCAAGACCTACTGTCATTATCTGATAGAAGGCTATCCGCACGATGTTCGTCTTATCGCTTCGGACGAAGGCTTCGGTAAGAACGACTTTGTAGAGACTTCAAAACCTTTGGTCATCGTTACTGCTCCCGGTCCGGGTAGCGGCAAAATGGCAGTCTGCCTCAGTCAGCTGTACAATGAACATAAGCGTGGCGTAAGAGCCGGATATGCCAAGTTCGAGACATTCCCCGTATGGAATCTTCCGCTTAAGCATCCTGTAAACATCGCTTACGAAGCCGCTACTGCCGACTTGAACGACGTTAACATGATAGACCCGTTCCACTTGGAGGCTTATAATAAGATAGCTATCAACTATAACCGCGACATCGAAATCTATCCCGTACTGAACGCTCTGTTCGAAGGTATTTACGGTTCTAACCCGTACAAGTCGCCTACCGATATGGGTGTAAACATGGTAGGTTTCTGCATCAGCGATGATGATGTTTGCTGCGAGGCTTCTAAGAACGAAATTATCCGTCGCTACTACGACGCTACCAACAAGATGGCTTGCGGCGCTTGTAACGAGGCAGAGATCAGCAAGATTCAGATGTTGTTTAATCAGGCTAAGATTACTACCGACTTCCGCCGTACTACTGTAGCCGCTAAAGAATGCTTACGCCAGACTGGCCATACATCTGCAGCTATAGAGCTTGAAGACGGTACCATCATCACCGCACATTCAGGTCAGTTATTAGGCTGTAGCGCTGCGCTCTTGCTCAACGTAATGAAGCACTTAGCTGGTATTGACCATGAAAAGAAGCTCATCCCTCAGTCTATGATTGAACCTATTCAGCATACTAAGATTAATTACTTGGGAAGCCGTAACCCGCGCTTGCACACCGATGAAGTTCTGGTTACGCTGTCTGTATTGTCAGAGAACGATGAGAACTGCCGCCGTGCGTTAGAGCAACTGCCTAAGTTGCGCGGATGCCAGGTACACTGCACCGTAATGCTTAGCGAGGTAGACCAAAAGATTTTCAAGAAACTTGGCGTAAACCTTACTTGCGAACCGGTTCTGAAAAGAAAGAATTGATTACAGCAGGCTTACTTAGAACATTAAAAATCAGAGCATAAAAAAGCAATCTCCTTAAGGCCGAAACCTTGGGAGATTGCTTTTTTGTTTTAGTACTCAGAGTACTGATTTATCGGATGATATCCATTTCTTCAATCAGATGAGTAGCACCCGCATACTTGTCGATAACGAACAATACGTAGCGAATATCTACACAAGCCGCACGCTGCAGCTGCTGGTTATAAGCGATGTCACCAGTAAGACCCTCGTAATTACGGTCGAAGCCCAAGCCGCACAACTCACCTTTAGAGTTGAATACAGGCGAACCCGAGTTACCACCAGTGTTATCGGTAGCGGTTACGAAACACACCGGCATACGTCCGTCGGCCATAGCATACGGTCCGAAGTCCTTCTTAGCGTAAAGTTCCTTCAACTTGGCGGGAACCACGAATTCCGGATTGTTAGGATCTTCTTTCTCCATCACACCCTTCAGTGTAGTATAGTAAAGATACTCTATACCATCTGCCGGAGTGTAAGAACCAATCTTACCGTATGTAAGACGAAGCGTTGAGTTGGCATCAGGATAGATAGCCTTACCCTCGTTCTTCCACAAAGTCATCATACCAGCCACCCATGTTTTATGAGCACGGTTGTAAGCATTGGTTTCAGCCTTCATAGCCTCGTCGGTAGCCTTGTAACCATCTATAACCGACTTAGCGTAGCGTACCATCAAGTCAGATTCCAGAGTCTTGGCGTTAGCCTTGTCAAGGAAAGCGTTGAACGCTTCGTGCGAGCGGAAGATAGACTTATCGAAACAAGCGTCGATAAACGCGTCTGTGCTACCCTTAAACTGTTTGTCGATAGTAGCGAAGATAGAGATACGTTCCGCTGCCGGAATCAAGTTGGCATAAACAGCCAAGAGCTGCTTAGACACCTTGCGGTCTACCGCTGTGCTATAATCCTTGTTGAAGTACTTATCGGCAGCCTTGCGCAGAGCGGCTACAGCCTTCTTTACACCCTCCTTATCCTTAGCCACCAACGCGTTATAAAGAGCATCGGTATTAGGAACCTTAGAGAACTCAGTACCCAGCATCAAAGCCTCATAGATAGCTTGCTGATGGTAAACAGCGTCATGACGCTTAGCCACAATCTGCTTGATAGTTTCGTAAGCCTCACGATAATCGTTGTTACCTGTCTTAGCGGCGTAAGCCAACAAGCGTTCCTGCTCGGCACGCTTACGGTCAAGCACCTTCAGTCGTACCAAACCCTCGTTCATGCCGATAGCGTTCTTCCAGTAGTTGGCAGATGAAGCATACTTAGCGGCATACTGAATACGAGTCTTGGCATCCTTAGCCATCTCCTCGCCCAATACATTAAGGCGAACTCCACGTACAGTGTCGCGCATAAAGTTGGTAGTCTGCATACGCTCTTCCACCTCGTCGCTAATCATGTAGCGCCAGTTACGTCCGGGGAATCCCATCACGAAAGTGAAATCGCCTTCTTTTACACCTTTTATATTAATAGTAAGATGCTTCTTCACCTTCAGAGGAACATTCTCTGCCGAGTAGTTAGCAGGCTTACCATTCTTATCAGCGTAGATACGGAACATAGAGAAGTCGCCGCAGTGACGAGGCCACATCCAGTTATCAGTATCAGCACCGAATTTACCGATAGACGAAGGAGGCGCACCTACCATACGTATATCCTTATAAACGGTCTTCACAAAAAGATAATACTTGTTTGCGCCATAGAAAGGCTTCAGTTCCAAGCGGATAAATTCGCTGGTAGCGATGTTTTCCTTCTTGGCGAATCGCTTAGCCACCTTTTCCATATAAGAGGGCGACAAGTAATTCAGTCCTTCCGGATCTTCATCCTTCTTGAGTTGCTCCATCACGTAATCGGTCACATCAAGAATGCGGTCGATAAAAGTAATGGTAAGACCCTCGCACGGCAATTCTTCAGAGCGTTTCATAGCCCAGAAACCGTCGGTCAGATAGTCGTGCTCTACAGAGCTGTGCTGCTGTATGTAACCATATCCGCAGTGGTGGTTAGTAAGTACCAAACCATCTTTCGAGATGATTTCGCCTGTACATCCTCCACCAAAATGCACTACCGCATCTTTCAGGCTGATGCCGTCGGGACAGTACACCTGGTCAATGCCGATGTCCAGACCCATGTCCTGCATCACTGCCGCGTTCTGCTTTTTCAGATCGGTAAGCATCCACATTCCTTCGTCGGCCCACGAAGCTAGTGCGCCCGACAGAAGGAAAACAGATAATAATAGCTTTTTCATTATTCAACTATTGTCATTTCGTCAATAAGATTCTTACATCCACCAAGCTTCTCAACGATGAACAGCACGTAGCGGATATCTACCGCAATACAACGCTGCAAGTTATTGTCGAAGTTGATGTCGCCAGAGAGCGATTCCCAGTTACCGTCGAAAGCGGCACCAATCAATTCGCCGTTGCCGTTCATAACCGGAGAACCTGAGTTACCACCGGTAATATCGTTGGTAGTCAAGAAGCAAGTAGGCATTTCACCGTTAGGCAAAGCGTAACGACCGAAGTCTTTAGCAGCATACAGTTCTTTCAGCTTAGCCGGTACCACGAATTCCGGATTGTTAGGATCTTCTTTTTCCATTACACCCTTCAGAGTAGTGTAGTATTTGTAGTGAACGCCGTCTTTCGGATCGTACGATTTCACGTTACCGTAAGTAAGACGCATAGTGAAGTTAGCGTCCGGAGCCTTAGGAGTCGGAGCGTACATTTCGCACAAACCGCGAACGTAAGTCTTATGCAGCAAGTCGATGCCACCGTTCAATGAAGACAATTCATTATAAAGCTTCTGAGCCATTTCGTTCTTGGCGATAGAGTACTGTACAGCCAAGTCAGATTCGATAGCCTTAACGGTAGGCTTCTTGATGAATGCGTTGAAGTTCTTTTCGCTAGCGAAGATAGAGTTGTTATACAAAGCGTCAACGTAAGCGTCTACGTTACCTTTGAACTTAGTCTTGATAGTCTCATAGAAAGCCGGGAGGTATTCGGCCGGAACGCTCTGTTCGTACAGCGGAATCAAGGCCTTAGCCACCTTGCGGTCTACTTCATGATCATAGTCTTTGTTGTGAATCAAGTAATACGCTACCTTCAGGCGGTTAACGCATTTCTCTACTTCTTCAGAATTCTTAGCTTTGATAGCATCCTTAAGCTGATTGAACAATGTGAACGCAGCTCCGAATTCAATGCCACGGAATGTCTCGCTAAAGTAAGTCATCAGCGTATTGATAGGAGTAACCTTGCCAACGTACTCATCAATCTGCGCTACTACCTTTTCATAGTCAGCGTTCTGCTGCTTCTTTGCGAAAGCCAAGAAATTAGCTTCCTGTTCTGCCTTAGATTCAAGAACCTTGTTGTCTACGATAGCCTTGTTCATACCGATAGAGTTCTTCCAGTAGTTGCTTGACTGAGCGTACTTAGAAGCATACTGAATACGAACCTTGTCGCTGGCAGCCATCTCTGCCTTCAGCACAGCCTGACGAGCCTCGCGAACCTGGATACGCGGAGTGTTCTGAGCGTCCATGCGCATCTTAACCTCGCTGCGTGTAAGGTAACGGCTTGTGCTTCCGGGGAATCCCATAATCATGGCGTAATCGCCTTCCTGCAGTCCCTTCAATGAGATGGTAAGATGCTTCTTCACCTTCAAAGGCACGTTATCCTTGCTGTAGTCAGCCGGATTTCCGTCCTTATCGGCATAGATACGGAACATAGAGAAGTCGCCTGTATGACGCGGCCACATCCAGTTGTCGGTTTCACCACCGAACTTACCGATTGATGAAGGAGGAGCAGCCACCATACGCACGTCGGTATAAGTCTTGATGTAGAACAAGTAGAACTTATTTCCGGCATAGAACGGAAGAGCTTCTACCTCGATACCCGGTTTACCCTTCAGGTCGCTCTTTTCGTATTCTTCCTTAGCCAACTTAGCCAAGTAACCACCGCCGAACGATTCTGTTTCTGATACCTTACCAGCCTTAACGTCAGCGTTTACACGGTCTGTAAGGTCAACTATACGTTCCACGAATTTGAATGTCAACCCCGGAGTAGGCAGTTCCTCGCTGCGGCTCTTAGCCCAGAAACCGTTTGTCAGGTAGTCATGTTCTACCGAGCTGTGCTGCTGAATAGCACCGTATCCACAGTGATGGTTAGTAAGAATAAGTCCGTCTGCAGAAATAATTTCACCGGTACATCCGCGTCCGAAGATACCAACGGCATCCTTCAGCGTGATTTTTCCCGGATTATAAATGTCGGCTACATCCATGCTCATACCCTGAGCCTTCATGCGGTCGGCCAAGTGTTGTTCCTGCATGAGCTGAAGAAGCCACATACCCTCGTCAGCCTTTGCCGGCGAGAAAGCGGCGCACATTAGCGCAAGTGCTAAAACTTTCAGTTTTTTCATTGTTTGTAATTCTACGATTTTTTAAAGTTATGAATTTTATTCATTTATGCATTTAAGTGTACAAATATAACTAAAAATGCGTAGTGCACGTAGTATTTATACGCTATTTAAGTAAAAACCTATATTAAGTTTTAATTTTTGGTAATTTATTTCTTCACAACTCAGAAACATTATAATTTTGCCGTGTTAATTATTAAGCGGTTTTACATGTATAGATTATATCTAATTATTCTTAGCGCTATTTTATGCGTTTCGTGCAACAAGAAATATAAGATAGAAGGCGTTTCATCTTTGTCTAGTCAAGACGGTAAAATGCTATATATCAAGGTTATTTCTGGCGATAAGTTGGTAAACATCGACTCTGCCGAAGTGGTGCACGGACTGTTTAAGATGCAGGGCAAGGTAGATTCTACCATGATTGGAATGCTCTATATGGCCGACGAAAGCATCATGCCTCTTGTCATCGAAAAAGGAAAGATAAAAATTGATATCAACAATTCGGGTGTCACAATAAAGGGTACCCCGCTCAATGAGAAGTTCAACGACTTTGTGGTTAAGAAGAACTCTCTCGATGATCAGGCATACGAAGTGGAGCGTCTGGAGAGTCGCATGATTATGGACGGCAAAAATCCGCTTGAGATACAGCAGGAAATAACCGCGCAGCGTAAAGCCTTGTCGGGCAAGATGGACAGCTTGGCCATCAACTTCATAGAAGACAATTACGAGAACGTACTTGGTCCGGGCTTATTCATCATGATTTGCAACGGACTGCCCTACCCTGTGCTCACCCCTATGATGGAGCAGATACTTAAAAACGCTCCAGAGTCGTTCAAGAACAATCCGCTTATAAAGAACTACGTCACCGTAGCCCGTGCCAACATGGAGAAGCTTCAGAACGCCAATTAATCACTTCAACCAGATTCGTGTAATCTCCGGAGTACGGATGCCCGGCTTCAACTCACCGTTTATATTATAGAAGGAGTCGTTTCCACCGCTTACCAATACGGCTCCTGCTCTTGCCAGATGCGAGGAACGAATAGCCGCATTCCACGCATCCTCTTTCATATCGTACACCATCAACCGGTCGTTAAATTTATACCACTCAGGCTCGTGCAGCATATATCCCTCCATAGGAGCACGAAGAGCCGAGAGGAAGATATCCTTATTTACGCCTCCGGTACACAGCACCCATCTATTATCTACCGTAACAGCGGTACCACCTCCAACCGACAGTGCCTCGCCGTTCTCATCACAAGGAGCAGCCACCGCAGTCCATTGTTTCGTATCCGAAGAATAGCAATATCCGTCGGTAGAAAGCGAAGCCTCATTGCCGGCAGATGCAGCGGCGAATCCTCCCCAGATATAGAACCTATAACCGTCATTCTGAGCCTCGGCAGCGCATACCGCCTGAGTACGTGCTTCGCCAGGGAATGAAGGAAGCTCCGTCCATCCCGCATCAGTATCTTCCAAGTCGAGACACCAGAAGGTATTCGATGGAACGCCCTTTCTGTTGCCTCCAGCCAAGAGCAGATAGCGTCCAGTCACCGTTCCGCAGAAATTATCTAGAGACTCCGGAAGCGAAGGCAGAGAGTCGATAATAGCCGAACTGCCATCCTCTTTCAGCCGGATGCTGAACACATCGGTCAGCGAACGAGTGCCGTCTGTACCTCCCGCGCAGATCAGCCGGTCATTATACACCGCAGCCACTCCGTAGGCCGAGGCAAACGGAAGCTCGCCCACCCTTCTCCAGTTTAATACGGAATCTGCAGTAATATCGGCAGCATATATGCCTTTATAGAATTTCTTCTTGCCGCCCTCGCTGGCTGGCACATCAGGAAAGTTACAGCCTCCTGCCATAATCAGTTTACCGCCAAGCGCACCTGCGTAACATGCCGAGACTCCATTTTCCATACCCTCTTCTTGAGAAGGAAACCCTGTGATATGACACAGTTCCCATCGGGCGGAAGTAAGGTCTTTTTTCGGTGTACAGCTGCATAACATGAAAAGAGAAACAAGCGATAAGAAATAATAAGTTTTCATAATAGTGGTTTTTAATGGATTTACAAAAATACCAATAATCCTGCAGAAACCGTTGAGTTATTTAAACAAGAGTCGCGCTAACCCGTAAACATAACGGCGGAAGCCGGGTTGATATGCCAGCAAACGGTCGAACCAACCTAAATGCGTACTTACAGAACGAACCACCATGCCCACGTAGACCATGGCGAACAGCGTGCCTATCCCTACTAATTAGCTTTAAGCAAAAAAGATTTATTTCGACATATATTTGTTTAGATTACCATTCATTATTACTTTTGTGAAAGCCCAACAACAATTACGACAATTACTACAATCTCATCTAATAGAGACTGTACTGGAATTATTTACAGTGGGGCAATAAGAATGAAAAACAAACCAATAATATAAAAACTTTTCCCTATGGATTCAAACAAAGTGGATGCTTTTATCATCTCGAACAGCAATCGTTTACCTGAATCTCAGATCAGCTTAATCAGAGAGACTCTATTATCTACAGACGAAAGCAAGACGTTCAGTATACAAGCCATGCAGTTTAAAGACCCAACTATCGCACTTATCATTTCGCTTATTGGCGGTAGCTTAGGGGTAGACAGATTCTATATCGGCAATATCGGATTAGGCATTGCCAAACTAATCACTTGTGGTGGTTGCGGCTTATGGACTTTAATAGATCTGTTCCTTATTATGGGTGCTACACGCGATGCTAACCTGAAGAAATTGAAGGCTGTACTTTATCAATAACCCAGCCATGTCTGCAATCCGTTTTTATGCACTCGGTATAACAGGTTGTATCGCTAGCTGGACATGGATAGCCATGTCTATAAACCAATGCGGACAAGGGATATGGAAAGGATGCTTAATAAAGTACTTCTTACATATCCCTTGTCCTGCTTGTGGTTCTACCCGTGCCATTATAGCTATCATAAATGGGCACATACAAGAAGCCTTGGCATTAAACCCTCTAGGGTTCGTTCTATTAGCACTCTTAATACTTCTCACCGTAGGTATTCCTTATGACTACCTGCGCAGGCAGCGTAACTTATACCACCTATTTACATGGGCAGATACTTGCTTACATCGTAAATCAGTGTTTATACCAACCATGAGCATTATTCTATTGAACTGGTTGCGTATGTTACTGATGTAAATTCATATTATATCTGTAATTATTTTATTGAATCTTTCTACAAGTTGCCTCTTTCGCAATTTACGCTTTTATAAATTTGCTATACCAAAAACGTAGTGCACCACAAAATGCCACAAAGTGGGTCCATTCAGAGAACCACAAACGACTAAGCTTATTAAACTGAGGATCAGATACATTACAACTTCTAACCGTATGATATGCATCCACAAAGCCAAACACAAAGTGTCGCGAGAAGTGCACCCTATTATATAATATATATATTATTAAATCTATAAATATTAAACAACTTGATTTTTCTTCAAAAAATGCAAGTTGGGGGAGGGTATTTTTGGAGTTTTTTCAAAGCTACCTTCAATTCCCGAACCGTTATTCTTCATCACGCAAACGCCAACAATTACATGGTATAGCATAGCGATATTATTATTCAACAAGGTTTTCACCACATAAAAACCGAGAAAAAAATGCGATGTTTCAACCATCCATTCGTATTCTTTCACTTGAAACACCACATTCTTTTTTCTGCGAATCGCATTCATTTTTTCAAAATTCGCATGTAAATCTCCTAACCTCTCCTGAAGGTACTCCGAGACCGATTATTAAACTATAAATGCAAGTGAAGCAAGAAAACCTGTTGCCCGAACTTTCTATGATGCCAATGACACTGAGAGAAATAAATAAGTTAACACCTATAAAAGAGTAAGGAGAAGAAGCAAAAGCCGAAGGCGAGACAAAGCCAAAACAAAAAGCCAACAGCGAAGCGCCTTGGCGTAAAAAAGGATTGGCCTAGGCGGAGGGGCGTAAGCGGAGGAATGGACGGGCGGTGCTGAAAAATGCTGTTTGAGC
>ULYM01042461.1_pt1 | contig 42641 bp, 38 predicted proteins | sample 1962141 | NCBI WGS metagenome assembly ULYM01 (sample SAMEA4835862, study PRJEB28245) | human gut metagenome | biome: gut microbiome; material: fecal sample | place: Denmark | collected 2008
TTTGATGAAGATTTTTGGGTGACACGATGACGAAGTCAGGAAATAGATAGTCCCGGAAATTCAGATTGCTTATGTACTTCTGAATCTCCGGGACTATCTGTTTATAATTACCTATTGCCTGCCGGTGTAGCACCAGCCAGCAGAAAACAATTAGAGCCGCGGCATGCCACGGCTCTATGTATAATCTGAATATCGGATTATTTTACCAATTTCAATTCCTGGATCAATCGAGGACATTTGCCCCACTTATCGATCATGAACAAAACGTAACGGATATCAACACCGATACAACGCTGTAATTCCGGTTCGAAGGCAATATCACCACTCATAGCTTCCCAGTTACCGTCGAAGGCCAAACCAATCAGACGAGCATTCTTGTCGAAGATCGGACTGCCTGAATTACCTCCTGTAATATCATTGTTGGTCAAGAAGCAAAGCTGCAGATCGCCATTTTCGTTGGCATACTGGCCAAAGTCGCGGCCGCGTACCAAATCCAGGATTTCTTCCTGTACCCAGAATTCATCGTTGGTCGGATCCTGTTTTTCCAAGATACCTTTTTCGGTTGTGAAATAGTTATACCAGGCCGCATCATACGGACGATACCCGCCAATGCTACCATAGCTGGCACGCATCGTAAAGTTGGCATCCGAATAGAAAGTCTTGTCAGGATACATTTCCATCAAACCAGCCAGATACAGACGTTCACCCTTTGTAATCTTGTCTGCCGATTCATTCAAGTGATTCCTCAATTCGATCAAAGCCACAAAAGAGGAAAGACTGAGGGCAAAAGCCGGGTCTTTCTTCAGTTTGGCATTCTTCTTCGGATCGGAAATCAGGCTGACGATGTTGTCGTATGAAAGAAGTTTGGTCTTCTTAAACAAGTCTGCCGCATACTTCTTGTAATCACCTTTGTACTTCTTATCGATGTTGGCAAACTCATCCGGTAAATAAGCAGCCTGAATACGTTCTTTCGCAATCTGCATCATAGCAGCCAATACCTGCTGGTCGAGCGCCGGTTCATAATCCTTGAAGAACGGTTTGATCCGGTCTTCCAAGAAGATCTGACGTTCTTCGTCGGTCGAACCTTCAGCATCAAAGCTGTTCACCATACGCGCCAGGCTGACGATTTCCGTTCCGCGTTCCAACGATTCCAACAGATAAACCAAAGCACGCTGGCATTCATTGGCTGAAGTATAACCCTCTTTCAACAAGTTAAGAACTTCGCCATATTTTGCCTGACGTTGCGGATCCTGAGCTACCCAAGCTGCAAAAGCCTGTTCCTGTTCCTGCTTGCGGGCAATGACACCCAAACGAGCCAATCCTTTGTTCATACCGATCGAGTTCTTCCAATAATTAGAACTGCCGGCATACTTCGACGCATATTTGATACGTACCGCATCACTCTCGGACATGGCCTTTTTCCAGATCTCCTGTTTGATACCACGCACTTCGATACGCGGGATATTCTCATCCTCGATACGCTGCTGTACACCCCATGAACACAGATAACGGCTGGTACTTCCCGGGAAACCGATCGTCATGGCAAAGTCTTTATCCTGATAACCCTGCAAAGAGACCTCAGCTACATACTTCGGAGAGTAAGGTTTGTTGTCCTTACTGTATTCAGCCGGTTCATTATTGGCGTTGGCATAAACACGGAAGATAGAAAAGTCGCCGGTATGACGCGGCCACATCCAGTTATCCGTATCACCACCGAACTTACCTACTGAACTGGGTGGAGCAAATACCATGCGGACATCACGGAATACATTATATACAATGAGGTAATACTTGTTGTCTGAATAGAAAGGGATAACACTTGCCTGCTTGAACTCATCTACTCCAATCGAATCACACAATACATTCCCGATAGAGTCGGCAGCCATCAGACGTTTGTATTCATCGTCAATCTTGCCAATGACACTATTGATCCGATCAGATACATCGATAGTCTGGCGAAGATACTTCACGGTCAATCCCGGTACAGGTAATTCCTGTTCTTTACTTTGAGAAACAAAACCGTCTTTCAAATAATCATGTTCCACACTACTAAGTTGCTGAATAGCACCATAACCACAATGGTGATTCGTAAAGATCAATCCTTCCTGTGAAACGGTAATACCGGTACATCCGCCACCAAAGATAACAACGGCATTTGCCACACACGGATCCGTTTCGCTATACAACTGTTCATACGAGGGTGTGAAACCCAATTCTTTCATGCGAGCCAAGTTCTGCTTGTTCAATTCTTTCAACACCCACATGCCCTCATCGGCATACACTTGGCCTAAAGCAGCAAACAGAAGCAAAACACTCCAAATCTGTTTTTTCCAATTCATTCTCTTATTCGTTTTCTATTAATAATTTAATTGTTTTCACCTGGGTTCGTGCCGACAACCATTCCGTCAGCTTCCGCTTGTTTTCAGCTGATATTTTCTCAGAACTCTTGACATAAATCAGCATAATCGGCTTCTGGGTATCTGAGTCCACCGGAATCAGACAAGTATGCGTACAGGAAATCTCCCGTACAAAGGGGAAGAGCACCTTCACTTCGGGCTTGATCTGCTCTGCCAGAAGCCGATCGTCATGATAACTCTTCAACTCACGTTGCAGCGAATCAATCTTCATGGCCTGCGTCCGCAATACCTGTTCGCTGTTCTTATATAAATCCTGCATTAACAAACTCTTCAGCTTATTGATATCGGTCTCCTGTTCCGAGAACCCTTGCTGTACGATCAGATTGACATCCTTCAATCCGTAATTCGGAAGGCGGTTGCGAGCACTCTCGATGGTCGAGTCAGAAACATTATCGCCAATCAAAACCACTTTAATTTCCTTCTTGTCGGAAGTATTCGTGATCGTCTTACTCAGAATCTGCGTATTCGGGAAAGCCAGCTCGGTATTCACATAATTCAGCACCTGCTGGTTGAAATAAGTCGTTTTGACCAAACGGTAACTCAGGAACAAACTAGGCACAATGGTAAAGATCACAATGATACCCACATAACGTGTAACCCGTTTCTCCCGTTCCTTGTCGAGGAATACCTTCTTCGGATACTTCAGGACACGCACGACCAAATAGGTTGCCAAACTGATGAATACACTGTTGATGAAGAACAGATAGAAAGCTCCGAAGAAATAATACTGATTGCCAGTAGCCAAACCGAATCCTGCCGTACAAAGAGGCGGCATCAAAGCGGTCGCGATCGCTACACCGGGGATCACATTTCCCTTACTCTTTGTCGAACTGGCCACGATACCGGCCAATCCACCGAAGAAAGCAATCAATACATCGTATAACGTCGGCTGCGTACGGGCCAGCAATTCACTTTGAGCCTCACTGATCGGAGAGATCAAGAAATAAATGGAAGATGTGATCACACTGAACACCGTTGCGATGGCAAAATTACGGAAAGAACGTTTGATCAGTTCGAAGTCTGAAATACCTAATCCCAAACCGAATCCCATGATCGGTCCCATCAAAGGAGAAATCAACATGGCACCGATAATAACCGCCGTAGAATTGGTATTCAATCCAAGAGAAGCAATAAAGGTGGCAAAGATCAATACCCAAAGGTTCGTTCCTTTAAACTCCACGCCTTTCTTGATCGAATCAATGGTTTCTTGTTCGTCTTCTTTTTCCTGCCTTACATCGAATATGCGGGCAAAAAAGGCTTTAATTTGTACATATAGTGACTCTTTCTCCATAACTTTCTTATTTGAAGCTGCAAATTTATAAATAAAAGTAAGTAAACAGTCGAATCAGACGACAAGAATCTGTTCCTGCTGCCAGATTAAGACCTTTTCAGGCGATTTCCAATATATGGAATCTCCGTCAGTGGTAAATCCCGCCGGATCACAAAAGCCACGAAACCGATCAGTAAAACGGTCCGCACCAGGAGCGCCACTCCGGTGGAAGGATAAGGAACATACATACCGACAACATACAGAACACCCGCTAATCCGAAATAAAGAGCAGCCGACCGCAGATCATAAGCAATGGGATATTTCTTCTGTCCGATGAAGTAGGATAGCAACATCATCAGCAGGTTACAGCAGAACGAAGCCCAGGCACAAGCCATATAGCCGTAGGTCGGAGCGAAAAGGATAATGATCGCTACCGTGGCTGCACAACCAATCATCGAGAAGTAGGCTCCCCATTGGGTCTGATCAATCAGCTTATACCAAAAAGAGAGGTTAAAGTAAATACCAAAGAAGAATTCGCCCAGCATGACAATTGGCACCACTTGCAGACCGTCGTAATACCGGCTGCCGACAAAGTATTTGATGATGTCGATGTAGAACATGACTCCCAGGAAAATAAACAAGGAGAAGATGATGAAGTATTTCATGGCTTCGGCATACGCCTTCGTATTTCCTTCGCTTTTGTTCTTGGCAAAGATAAAGGGTTCGTAGGCATACCGGAAGGCCTGGATGAACATCACCATCACCACGGCAACCTTGAAGCAGGCGCCGTAGATACCTAACTGACGATAGGCTTCCGTCTTGTCGTCAAACAAGAGCGGGAAAAGGATCTTGTCGGCTGTCTGATTGAAGATTCCGGCAATTCCCAGAATCAGAATAGGGAAGGAGTAATGCAGCATCTCTTTCAGCAACGTTCCATTCGGACGAGCCTTGAAACCAGGCAACATACTCGGCAAGAGGCAAAGGAAAGTAATACCTGTGGTAATCACATTGGCTACGAAGACATAACCGACTCCGTAATCCGGACGATAAAACCAACCGATGGCTTCGGGCATTCGGGTATATAGCCACGGACAAACGACCAGGAAGAAAATATTCAGGAAGATATTTAAGAAGATATTCAATAACTTGATACCGGCAAAACGATAGGCCTGACCGGCATAACGCAGATAGGCAAAAGGAATACAACAGAATGCATCTACTGCCGTAATGCCCAACATCATGCCTAAATATTCCAACGGAGCCGTATAACGCAAGGCATCGGCTATCGGTTGCAGAAACAGCAACGACAATAGCAGGAAAGTTCCGGATAATCCGCCAACCCATGCCATCGTTGTGGCATAAACCCGCATTGGTTCTGTCTCTTCTTTCTTATTGATAAACCGGAAGAAGCCGGTTTCCATACCGAAGGTTAGGAGTACCAGCAACAAGGCTACCCAACCGTATAAGTTGGTGACAATACCAAAATCGCCGGTATCGGTAAATACGCGTGTGTACATCGGCACTAACATCCAGTTCAGGAAGCGTCCGATAATACTACTCAATCCATAAACGGCTGTTTCCTTGGCCAGCCGCTTCATTCCTCCCGCCATAATTTGTTCTCTTTTATCAGTAGTTTGTCAGCTAAAACAATAATCCCTGGTTTCCACTGTCGTGCATACGTCCCAGATGGGTATAAGCGAGTTCTGTCACTTCGCGTCCGCGAGGTGTTCGCTTCAGAAAGCCTTCCTTGATGAGGAAAGGCTCATATACTTCTTCCAATGTACCGGGATCTTCGCCCAAAGCCGTAGCAATCGTAGTCAATCCCACCGGTCCGCCTTTGAATTTATCGATAATCGTTGTCAGAATCTTATTATCAATCTGATCCAATCCATAACGGTCAATGTTCAAGGCCTCGAGGGCATAGCAGGCAATGGCCTTGTCGATGGCCCCACTTCCTTTTACCTGTGCAAAATCACGTACACGACGTAACAAGGCATTGGCTATACGAGGCGTCCCCCGGCTACGGGAAGCAATCTCTTTCGCCGCATTCAGTTCGCAACGGATATTCAGAATATCAGCACTACGCAAGATAATCTGTGTCAATGTCGATACATCATAATACTCCAGATGCAGGTTGATTCCGAAACGGGCCCGCAAAGGACTTGTCAGCAAGCCACTTCGGGTAGTAGCACCCACCAGCGTAAACGGAGCCAGATCTATCTGGATCGAACGGGCACTGGGACCTTTGTCGATCATAATATCAATCCGATAATCCTCCATAGCCGAGTAGAGATATTCTTCTACTACCGGACTCAGGCGATGAATCTCGTCGATAAATAATACATCGTTCTTCTCCAACGAAGTCAATACACCAGCCAAATCACCCGGTTTGTCGAGTACCGGACCCGATGTCACCTTAAAACCGACGCCCAATTCATTGGCAATAATATTCGAAAGCGTTGTTTTTCCCAGTCCTGGAGGCCCGTGCAGCAACACATGGTCGAGTGCTTCCTTACGCATCCGGGCAGCCATGACGAATACTTTCAGGTTCTCGACCACCTTCGCCTGTCCACTGAAGTCGTGGAACGAAAGCGGACGGAGCGCGTTTTCGTATTCCCGTTCGCTTTCCGGCATCCGGACGTCTCTTATATCAAAATCGTCTTCCATCCTTTTTCTGTTTCGCAATTATTTCACAAAGTTATATAATTCGGTTGGAATTGGTTTGAATAGTAAGGAGATTTATCTTTCCCCGTTCCTCCGAATCCTGTTACCTTTTTACCGTTCCACCCGGGTGAAACGATCATTCCACCTATGTGATTCGATCGTTCCACAGTTGTGAGACGATCGTTCCACAAGGGTGGAACGATAAAAAATAAACGAGAAACACCTCTAAATCATCTACTATTTACTTCTATTTGAAGAGAATTTAGAACAGTCAATCATATCAAAAGCCTCATCAGAACAGAGAAAAATCAAGAATGTTGTCCTTGTTTCTTGCCCATTTAAAAACTTTTTAATACTTTGGCTGATAAAATCCGTTTAGATCTAAATCATCTAATTTATAAATATAATTATCATGCAAATTTTATCGAAGTTAAATCTTTTGGGATGGTCGCTGGCTGGTTTGCTAATGACAGCTTGTTCGAACCAGCCCACAACGGTTGCCAATTACGAAGTAGTTCCGATGCCGTTGGAAATCAACACCACACAGCAAGCTTCTTTCTTGTTGAAGAGCGGAGTGACGGTTTATTATCCGGCAGGGAACGAGAAGATGCAGCGGAATGCCGAGTTCCTGGCTTCGTATGTCAAGGCACAAACCGGAATCGAACTGCAAGTACAGGCCGGTGAAGGAGGAAAAGGAGGTATCGTATTGCAACTGGGTTTGGCAAACGACAATCCGGAAGCTTATCAGCTAAAAGTAGATGCCAGTCAGGTAGTAATCAGCTCGCCATCAGAAGCCGGTGTATTCTATGGTATTCAAACCTTACGGAAGGCAGTAGATGTTGCGGAAGGCAGCAACGTGGAATTGCCCGCCGTTGAAATCAAGGACCAGCCTCGCTTCGGTTATCGAGGTATGATGCTGGATGTAGGCCGTCATTTCTTCTCGATGGATGAGATCAAGACGTATATCGACATGATGGCATTACACAATATCAACCGCTTCCACTGGCATTTGTCGGAAGACCAGGGCTGGCGTATCGAGATCAAGAAGTATCCGAAATTAACCGAAATCGGTTCGATGCGCAAGGAAACCGTGATCGGTCATAACTCCGGCAAATACGACGGTAAGCCGTATGGTGGCTTCTATACACAGGAACAGGCCAAAGAGATCGTAGCCTATGCAGCAGAACGCTATATCACGGTAATCCCGGAAATCGACCTGCCGGGACACATGCAGGCGGCCTTGGCCTCTTATCCGGAACTGGGCTGTACAGGCGGTCCGTATGAAGTATGGACACAATGGGGTGTATCCGACAATGTATTGTGCGCCGGTAACGATCAGACCATCCAGTTCATCAAAGACGTACTGGCTGAAATCGTAGAGATCTTCCCGTCTGAATATATTCATGTGGGCGGTGATGAATGTCCGAAAGATAAATGGAAAACGTGTCCGAAATGTCAGGCCCGCATCAAGGCTTTGGGCTTGAAGAGCGACAACAAGCATACCAAAGAAGAACGTCTGCAGAGTTATGTGATTCATGAAGCAGAAGAATTCCTGAACTCAAAAGGACGTAAGATGATTGGTTGGGATGAAACCCTGGAAGGTGGTCTGGCTCCGAATGCAACTGTGATGTCATGGCGCGGAGAAGCCGGAGGTATCGAAGCAGCCAAGCAGCATCATGATGTAGTCATGACTCCGAACACGTACTTATACTTCGATTATTATCAGTCGAAAGATACCGAGACAGAACCGATGGCAATTGGCGGTTACCTGCCGATGGAGCGGGTTTACAGTTATGAACCGATGCCGAAATCGTTAAGTCCGGAAGAACAGAAGTATATTGTCGGCGTGCAGGCCAACTTATGGACAGAATATATTCCCGACTTCAAGCAGGTACAATATATGGTATTGCCACGTATGGCCGCTTTGTGTGAATCACAATGGTGCGCACCGGAAAAGAAGAATTACGAAGCTTTCCTACAGCGTGTCAGCCGTCTGATTGATATTTATGCGAAGAACGGATGGAATTATGCTACACACATCTTTGATGTGATGCTGGATCTGAAACCCAATACCGAAACCGGTACGTTGGATGCCGTAGCCCGCACGATCGACAATGCACCGATTTATTATACATTGGATGGCAGCGAACCGACAACGGCTTCAGAGAAATATACAGATGTCATCAAGATTGACAAGCCTTGTACGCTGCGTACGGTAGCGATCCGCCCGTCTGGCAGTTCAAAGATCACCAAAGATGAAATCAGTTTCAGCAAATCATCCATGAAACCGATTACCATGTTGCAGCCGATCAACAAACAATATGAGTTCAGCGGTGCAACCGTACTGGTAGATGGTATGACTGGTAATATGAACTACAAGACAGGACGTTGGATTGCTTTCTATACCAATGACCTGGACGCCGTTATCGATTTGAAAGAAGCAACAGAGATTTCATCTATGACGTTACATACCTGTGTGGAAAAAGGCGACTGGATCTTTGATACACGCGGTATCACTGTATCAGTATCCGACGATAACCAGACATTCAAGGAAGTAGCTTCTGAGGCTTATCCGGCTATGAAGGAAAGTGATCCGAACCAGATCTACACGCACGAGCTAAAGTTTGATCCGGTCAAGACCCGTTATGTCAAGGTAAAAGCCTTGTCGGAACAGAAGATTCCGTCTTGGCATGGTGGAAAAGGAAACCCGGGCTTCCTGTTTGTTGATGAGATTATTTTGAATTAAGAACCTTTGGATGATATGCATTCATCCGGTTTTACTTATAATAGGAAGGTGTGTCAAAATCTCCGCTCCGTCTTTTGGGTACGGATGACATGGATGGTTCATTTGGCACATCTTCCTAAATGCTATTAAAATCAGATTATAAGAAAATGAACGTATTTCCTTTCAACTATACTTGGCAAGAAACCATACTGTTCTACCGCTTCTTGCGTCATCGCAAAGGGTTCGGTGTACATTCCCCTTTTGCCTTTTCTTTCATTACCAAAGTAATCGACGAGCGCTGCGGTTACTACTGTTATCAGGATATTGAACTGATCAGAAGGCAACTGGAACACAAAGGGAATAAGCTCGCCCGAAAAGACATCAAGCGCTCGCATGGCGAGTTATTGTTCCGTACAGTCAATTTCTTCAAACCGAAGAAGCTATTGCAGATCGGTTCTCCGGCAGGAATTGCCTCCTTATATTTAACCGCTTATGCGTCGGATGTAAAAGCTATTGTACTTGAAAAGGATGAAGCATCGGCAGAAACAACCAACTGGAGCCTGCAGAAGTATCATTCGAAGGTGCAATTGTACCCGGGAGATTACGAACAGACGTTACCTGCAGCATTGCAAGATTTAGGGAAAGTGGATTTTGTTTTCTTCCAAGCAAGTCAGGAGAAGGAAAAGAACCGGTTTTTCCTGGAAGAAACCATGAAACATATCCATCCGGATACCGTCTTTTTCCTGGAAGGAATTCGGGAAAACCAGGAAATGCGTACCCTCTGGCAAGAGATTTGTAACCGAAAGGAAGTCTGTCTGACATTCGATCTGTTCCATATCGGAATTGTCATCTTCCAACCCCGGTTTCACAAGAAGAATTATATGCTGTACTTCTAAAAGATTGTGCAGAGACAACAAAAAACCGCCAGAGAAAGTGTTTTCTCTGACGGCTATCTTTATACTAACTGGAAGTCCAACTGTTTTCGTTCGAGGTTTGCTTGTGCGACACGAATGGTTACCGGATCACCTAAACGATACTGATGTTTGTTGCGCCGGCCTATCAGACAATAATTCTTTTCGTCAAACTCATAATAATCATCATCCAGATCACGCATCGGAACCAAGCCTTCGCATTTGTTTTCATTCAACTCAACATACAAACCCCATTCAGTTACACCCGAAATCACTCCGTCGAAGATTTGTCCGAGCTTGTCACTCATAAATTCTACTTGCTTGTATTTGACAGATGCCCGTTCTGCATTGGCTGCTACTTGCTCCATGGACGAACAATGTTCGCAAAGCTCTTCATATTTCTTCTTGACCACACTTCTACCACCTTGCATATACCGCTCCAATAAACGATGCACCATCATATCCGGATAACGCCGGATAGGAGAAGTAAAATGCGTATAATAATCGAATGCCAAACCGTAATGACCGATATTATCCGTAGAGTATTTTGCCTTCTGCATGGCTCGTATGGCTACGGTCTCAATCAGATTCTCCTCCGGCTTGCCCTGTACCTGATCAAGCAAGGAATTGATACCTTTCGAGATCTCACTCTTCTTACCGTCTGTCTTGAAGCGATAGCCGAAACGACGGATAAAGGTGGCAAAATTCTCCATCTTTTCCGGATCCGGCAATTCATGGATACGATAGACAAACGTCTTCTTCGTTTTTCCTTTCTGCGGACGACCGATAAATTCGGCAACTGTTCGGTTGGCCAGCAACATAAACTCTTCAATCAGCTTATTGGCTTCTTTAGAAACCTTGAAATATACGCTGATCGGCTTTCCGTCCTTATCTATTTCGAACTTCACTTCATACCGGTCGAAATTGATGGCACCGTTCTTAAAACGTTTCTCCCTTAATTTCTGGGCCAACTGATTCAAAGCCAGAATGGCTTCCTTACAATCGCCTTCGCCCGTTTCAATAACCTGCTGCGCTTCTTCGTAAGTAAAACGGCGGTCGCTCTTGATCACTGTCCGACAAATACGCGAATTAACGACTTCCGCTTCCGCATTCAGTTCAAAGATAGCCGAGAAGCAAAGCTTTTCCTCGTCAGGCCGCAAAGAACAGATCTGGTTACACAAACGCTCCGGAAGCATAGGTATAGTACGGTCCACCAAATAAACAGATGTAGCCCGCGATTCCGCTTCCCGATCAATCAAGCTTTCAGGCTTCACATAATGCGTTACGTCGGCAATATGCACGCCTACTTCCCAATTTCCATTATCCAGCTGACGGGCAGAAAGGGCATCATCAAAGTCCTTGGCATCTTTCGGGTCGATGGTAAACGTCAATACATTCCGGAAATCTTCCCGCTTGTCAATCTCTTCCTGCGGAATGGTATCCGGTATCTTATTGGCAGCCTTTTCTACATTCTCCGGATACTTATAAGGCAAACCAAATTCAGCTAGGATAGCATGCATTTCAGCATTGTTACTACCGGCTTTACCCAAGATATCAATCACTTCTCCCAACGGATTCTTGGCATCATCGGGCCATTCCATGATACGGACAACGGCCTTATCACCATTCTTTCCACCTTTCAGTTTGTCTTTCGGGATAAAGATATCATTCGCCAAGGTCTTGTTCTCGGTAATCAAGAAGGCAAAGCCCTTTGCCACCTGAAGCTTACCCACAAACACCCGTTCCTTGGATTCAAGAATCTCAACCACTTCGCCTTCCGGCTCAGCCCCTTTACGACGAGCAAACAACTGAACTTTCACGCGATCGCCATCCATTGCATGAGCCGAGTTCCGTTCAGCAATGAATACAGGCGTCCCTTCTCCATCCGGAATAAATGAATTCTTTCCATTGCTTCGCCGGGTAAAAACACCTTCGGCAATCGTACCGATATTATTCAAATGATACCGCCCACGATCTACTTCCTTCAGGTAACCACCCAAAGCCAAATCTTCCAATATCGCCGAAACCTGTAATTTCTGCACTTGGCTTTCTACACCAATCTGCTTACTTACCTGTTTATAATTGAGCGATAACGAAGGCGAGGATTCAAAACACGTCGTGATCAGACGAAGTAAATCGTCTTTTTTGATCCGTTTGCTTTTCCCCTTTTTCTCTTTATCTTTTTTCTTATCTTTCTTTTTCGTCTTCATAAGCAATATATCTAAAATCTAGGGCTTTATTTCTTTATATGAATCATCTAAGAGTTACTTTTGCCATAAAAATCCTTGTTACAAAAATACTTAAACTTTTTCATATTACCATTTCCCGTTTTATCTTTCTTCATACAAAGAACAAACAACCCAGCGGTTGTGTTCTCCCAAAAACCTATAATCTCAATAGTTACCGGACAGAAATAATATAAATAAAAACATTTATTCATATTTTATTACTACTTTTGCGCCTTCATTCAATAACAGGCAAAAAAACATGAGTAAGATGAGTAATAAGATTGACTTTCAACCTAAATTATTCGAGTTATTCCGGAATTATTCAAAAACGGATTTCAGTACAGACTTAATGGCCGGAATTATCGTAGGTATTGTAGCGTTGCCGTTGGCAATTGCTTTTGGTATTGCATCAGGTGTTACACCCGAGAAAGGTATCATTACAGCTATCGTAGCCGGATTTATCATTTCTCTGTTAGGAGGTAGCAAGGTTCAGATTGGCGGACCTACCGGCGCTTTTATCGTGATCATTTACGGAATTATCCAAGAGTACGGCATCGAAGGCTTGACGGTTGCTACTTTAATGGCCGGCATCCTATTGGTACTGATGGGAGTTTTCAAACTGGGAGCTGTCATCAAGTTCATCCCTTATCCGATTATTGTCGGTTTTACAAGTGGTATCGCGGTTACGATCTTCACCACACAGATAGCAGACGTTTTCGGTCTGAACTTCAACGGAGAGAAAGTTCCGGGCGATTTCATCGGCAAATGGCTGGTGTATGCCCGTCACTTTGATACAGTAAACTGGTGGAATGCATTGGTTAGCTTTGTCAGCATCTTCATTATTGCCATTACACCGAAGTTTTCCAAGAAGATTCCGGGTTCACTGATCGCCATCGTTGTTGTGACACTGGCTGTTTATCTGATGAAAGTCTATGGAGGCATCACTACCATCGATACAATAGGCGACCGGTTTAGTATCCAGGCCCAATTACCGGAGGCTGTTGTTCCGGCATTAGACTGGGAAGTTGTCAAGAACCTGTTCCCGGTAGCTGTTACCATAGCAGTATTAGGGGCTATTGAATCTTTATTGTCGGCTACGGTAGCAGATGGTGTGATTGGCGACCGTCATCATTCGAATTCCGAACTGATTGCACAAGGAATTGCCAACATCGTTTCTCCTATCTTCGGAGGAATTCCGGCAACAGGAGCCATTGCTCGTACAATGACGAACATCAATAACGGAGGTCGTTCACCCATTGCCGGTATTGTTCATGCAGGCGTACTGTTACTGATCCTTCTATTCCTGATGCCATTGGCTCAATATATACCGATGGCTTGTCTGGCCGGTGTATTGGTTATTGTCTCTTATAATATGAGTGGCTGGCGTACTTTCCTGGCATTGATGAAGAACCCGAAGTCGGATGTAACCGTGTTGCTGATTACTTTCTTCCTGACAGTCATCTTCGATTTGACAGTAGCCATTGAAGTCGGTCTGCTGATTGCCTGCGTTCTGTTTATGAAACGTGTCATGGAGACCACCGAAATCTCTGTTATCCGCGATGAAATCGACCCGAATAAAGAATCCGACCTGGAAGTACACGAAGAACATCTTACCTTGCCGAAGGGTGTGGAAGTATATGAAATCAACGGTCCTTACTTCTTCGGTATAGCCACGAAGTTTGAGGAAATCATGTCGCAATTGGGCGATCGTCCGAAGATCCGTATTATCCGTATGCGTAAAGTTCCTTTCATTGACTCAACAGGTATTCATAACCTGACCAATCTGTGTGTCATGTCGCAGAAAGAAAATATTCACATTATCTTATCGGGTGTAAATGACAAGGTACATAAAGTATTGGAACGTTCCGGATTCTATGAACTATTGGGCGAAGACAATATTTGCAGCAATATCAATGAAGCTGTGGCAAAAGCCTGGGAAAGCGTAGAAAAGAAATAAGGCTTAACAAGAAAACAGCCAATGGAAACTTCTTTTGTTGTCCATTGGCTGTTTTTATATAGGTTATAATGCTTCTTTTATAATTTCACCTACCGTCGGATGTGGGAAAACAAATGATTTGATTTCTTCGGCCTTCATGCCTTTCTCAATGGCCATTCCAGCAATCACTATCAGCTCTGAAGCGGGATTACCCAATAAATGCGCACCGATCAGCGTACCGTCTTCAGCCAGAATTAACTTACAAACACCATTTCCCATTTCATTCTCAGCCACGAAACGGCCGGAGAATGCCATCGGTATTTTCTTTACCTGATAAGGAGTTCCACTGGCCTGCAGTTCTTCTTCCGTCTTACCAACACCGGCAATTTCCGGATTCGTATAGACAACGCCCGGGATAGCCTTGTAACTCATGGAACGGGCTTTTCCTAAGATATGATCAATAGCCACTTCCGCTTCGCTGACAGCTGTATGAGCCAGTAAAGAGAATGCTGTAATATCACCGCAAGCATATACATTAGGCAAGGAAGTCTGCATGTATTCATTGACCTTTATGCCATTGCGGTAAGGCTCCAAAGCCAAGGTTTCCAAGCCAAATCCTTTCGTAACCGGACGACGGCCTACGCTTAGCAACACCTTTTCACCATACAACGTAAAGCTTTCCCCGTCTTTTTCTACCGTTACTTCCTGTCCGTGAATACCAGTCACCTTATGTCCCAGATAGAATTTAACCCCACGCTTGGCATATTCAGCCTGAAGCATATCAGATAATTCCTTATCCATCGGACCCAAGATCTTATCAAGCATTTCGACTACCTGTACTTCCGTCCCCATACTATTGAAGAACGAAGCGAACTCCATTCCGATCACACCGCCACCGATGATAATCAGAGAAGCCGGCAACTCTTTACTCTGCAAAGCTTCCCGACTCGTCCAGTATTCCGTTTCATTGACTCCTGGAATCGGAGGAATGACCGATTCAGAGCCTGTACATACCAACAAGTTCTTAGCTTCGTAAACCTGTTCAGCACATTGGATCAGGATATTTCCTTCATCCGTTTTCCCTTGGATCATGGCTTCTCCGGTAATGACTTCCACACCGCTTTCTTTCATCTTCATGCGGATTCCGGCCGTCAGCTTTTTCACTACCTTATTCTTCCGGGCAATGATTTTCGGATAATCAAAAGAAGGATTCTCTGCGCTCAGCGCATATTTGGATGCATGCTTGATCTGATCGTACGTCTTGGCTGAATACAGCAATGTTTTGGTTGGTACGCAACCTTCATTCAAACATACACCACCTAAGGCATTCTTCTCGAATAAGACAGTTGATAAACCACCTTTAGCTGCTTTTTCGGCAGCAGTATATCCGGCGGGACCACCACCGATAATGGCTACATCGTATTTCATGTTCATTAGATTAATTGAATTAATATATTCGGATTAATTTCTTTCAATATCGCTATAAAACGTTGTTCATCCTGCGGATAAAAGTTCCGTTTTTGCTCTTTTCCTGCTTGGATCGAATAATAAACGGTAAGGCCTTTATGCGGTTGTCCGGTTTGATGAATCTGCGTGATATAAAGAATCGGGATAATACCTTTAATGATCGTTACATGATAGAAGGTTCTTTCACCTGAATATCCGGATTATACTTTCGGAGACACTTCAGGAATTCTTTCTTATTCACCGGCGATATCAATAACCATTGCTGTTCTCCCTTATAAATAATCAGCCGGTCCAAAGACAAAGCATAGCTTGAAACAGGCAGGGCAGTAGGCTCGACAGCCGCAATTTCTTCTACCTTGAGTTTCTTTTCCGGAAAGAAACTACAATGTACGATCAACTCGCCGTCTGCTGTTATCTTATACCAGGTAGTCAGCATCAAGTGAATCAGGAATAAAGTAACCAACAGCAAAGTAATCATTCTTCCCGGACTTTGCCCCTGAACAAAAGACAATATTGTACATATCCCCATGATCCAGATGACCATATGATACCACCATCCTATTTTCGATTTGAATGTTCTATCCATATAGATTATATTATTAATTGGGCATGCAAACCCCGATTTATATTTGAGGTTGCAAGTTACAAAAAGTATTTGAAAAAAGAAACCTCTATGCCTACCTGCATCACGCAGCCAAACATAGAGGACAAGTTTTGATTAAGCACTAATTTGTATCTTTGGAGAAAAAAACTCTTCGAGCGTCAACTATTTTCAATCATTTACTAATGACTAAAAAACGTCTTTTCTCTTTTTTCCTATTTTTACAATTGCAAAAATAGAGCACGATGAGACTCTTTTTATTCCAAGTAAATAAAATATAAATATATCAAAAACATAAAACATTGATTATCTTTTATTTCACACAAAATACAAAGGCAAAGAATATAAATCAAATATGCAATCTAAACCTCACAAAATAGCTTTTTAAAGATAAAATGATTACCTTTACAGCGGTTGACAACATTTAATACCTGCAAATCATGTTTCGTCTGTTTCCGTGTATCTTATTTCTGATCTTATGTTCTACCTTGAAAGCGCGTCCGTCATATACGGACAGTTTACGCTTAATGCTGCAGCAGCTGGACCAAGTGGTAGCAAATCGAAGTATTTATGACAATAGGAAAGAACAGAAAATAGAGCGGCTGAAAGAATCCATCTCGTTGGCAGGAAACGACTCCGTACGTTATGAAATTTATAATAAGCTATTCCGGGAATATTTTAACTACCAAACCGACTCGGCCTTACATTACGTTTCCTTAAAAGAAAACCTGGCCAAAGCCAAGCATTGGGATTATGAAGACGAACTACGTATGAATCGTTCGGAACTATTTTCTACCATGGGCATGTATAAAGAAGCCATAGACATGCTGGGAAAAATTGATTCAAAGAAACTGTCAACAAGTCAGTTGCGATATTATTATTCCATGTGGAATTCACTATACGGACTGATTGCCGGCTATTCGCTGACACAAAATGAGCGGGATATCTATTATCAAACTTCTACCATGTATAGAGACTCGTTAATTTCTTTATATTCTCCGGATGTAGAAATATACTATCGGTTACAGGCCGGGCAATTCATTGCCAGAAAAGCCTATCAGGAAGCCGTTGACGTTCTCAAAAGCGTCCCTGCTGAATTATTGGAAGGCCATTCCATCGGATTAGTAGCCTTCGATCTGTCAACCGCCTATGAAGGATTAGGAGATACAGAGCAAGAGATGTATTATTTAGCGAAATCGGCCATCGTCGATTTAAAACTGTCCATCAAAGAATATATTGCCTTGCACAAACTGGCTTACCTGCTTTATCAGCAAGGTGATATTGAACGGGCTTATAAATATCTGAACCGCTCAATGGCTGATGCCGTTTTCTGCAATGCTCGTTTTCGGGCAATCAGCATCACCCAATCTTATCCCATTATCGACCAGGCTTACCGGATTAAATCGGCACAAGAGTTACAATTACGTCAAATATTAATGTCTATTTCTTTAGGAGTTTCACTTTTGCTCGTCGGCATGGTCCTCTATATTTACAGGCAAATGCGGAAACTGAAGGTAGCCCGTCTGGATTTGAATAAGATGAACGAGCAACTGCAACATGTCAACAAGCAGTTGTATAAGGTGAACCAAGAGCTTTCATCAGCCAATCTGATCAAACAGGAATATATCGTACATTATCTGGATCAATGTACCATGTATTTGGATAAGATGGAAAATTATCGCCGTTCCTTAGAGAACCTTTCGATCTCCAAAGACCTGAAAGCCCTGTTTAAGGCCATTAAATCAGAATCGTTTATCACGGAAGAACGAGAGAAGTTCTACAAAAGTTTCGATGAAACATTCCTGAGTCTGTTTCCTCACTTTGTAGAGTCTCTAAATGCTCTTTTACGGGATGACGAGCAGATTCATCCACATCCCGGAGAATTGCTTTCAACTGAATTACGCATATTCGCCTTAATCCGCTTGGGAATTACCGACAGCAACAAAATTGCCCGTTTTTTACGCTACTCATTGACTACGATCTACAACTATCGGAGCAAAGTGCGTAACAAAGCCAAGGATAAAATACAGTTTGAAACTCAGGTAGGACAGATACAAAGCTGATCGTTCCATGATACCATATAAAAGAAATTGATTGACAGATAGAAATTATATATTTGACATACAACTACATATTTCTTATTTTTGTATCAGTAAGAAACATAAATATAGGAGGGAATCAAATGAGTGTATCATATCTGAACAAAGAAGACTTTACCACAAAGGTTGCCAATGTATGGAATGGTGGTGAATGGAAATATTTAGGAGATAAACCGGCTATTATTGACTTCTTCGCTACTTGGTGCGGACCCTGCAAGGCCTTGTCTCCGATTTTAGAAGAGGTAGCCGACAAATACAAAAATCAGATTTATGTGTATAAAGTAGATGTTGATCAGCAAGAAGAACTGGCCGCTCTTTTCAATATCCGGTCTGTTCCTTCTTTACTGTTTATCCCGATGGAAGGTAAGCCTAAAATGGGGCGCGGCGTTATGCCTAAGTCGGATCTGGAATATGCTATCAAATCAGTTCTTCTGTAAAACAATTATCAAATTGGAAGAGAATACTATCCATATTGAAAATAAAAATAGCGGGAACCAACAGTAATTCCCGCTATTTTTATTTGTTGCCATCACCTCATCGTTCCCAGTAAAATATCGTATGGGAACGACCGAGGATAGATATATGATTACCCCATTTATTTCTTTGTTATATGTACACGCTGCGTAGGAGCTAAATGCTCATTGCGATAATCAATTTCTTTCACAACTTCCTGAGCCAGATCCAAGAAGGCACGTCCGGTAATGCTATCCGGATTCAGAGCGACAGGCTTTCCTTCGTCACCACCTTCGCAGATACTCTGAACAATAGGAATTTGTCCCAACAATGGAATATGCAGTTCTTCTGCCAGACGCTTTCCGCCTTCTTTACCGAAAAGATAATACTTGTTTTCCGGAAGTTCGGCAGGAGTAAACCAGGCCATGTTTTCAATCAGTCCTAATACCGGAACATTCACCTTATCTCCTGTAAACATACTGATTCCTTTACGGGCATCTGCCAAAGCCACTTCCTGAGGTGTACTGACAACAATTGCCCCTGTAATCGCCAACGTCTGCACCATGGTCAGATGAATATCACTTGTTCCCGGAGGCAGGTCAATCAGAAAATAATCCAGTTCACCCCAGTTGGCATCTCCAATCAATTGTTTCAAGGCATTACTTGCCATGGCTCCACGCCACAATACGGCATCTTCCTTGTTCACAAAGAAACCGATAGAAAGCATCTTCACCCCATAGTTCTCAGCCGGTTCAATCAGCTCACGGCCACCAACTTCCACCATATAAGGACGAGCCTCTTCCAAATTGAACATCTTAGGTTGCGACGGACCAAAAATATCCGCATCGAGCAATCCGACTTTATAACCTAATCCGGCCAATGCTACTGCTAAGTTGGCTGCTACCGTACTCTTACCTACGCCACCTTTTCCGGAAGAAACAGCAATGATATTCTTCACTTCAGGCAGCAATTTGTCCGGTTCAGGACGTGCCAGCTGGCGAGCCTTAACCGTAATATTATTCTTTATGTTGGCATCCGGACTTACATACGTCAGGATAGCTGTTTCAGCTGCTTTTACCACCGAACGGATAAACGGATCGTTTGGTTTATCGAAAAGGAGGGAGAAGGTTACATTCATACCGTCGATACGAATATTGTCTTCCACCATACCCATTTCAATCAGGTCTTTGCCTGTTCCCGGATAACGCACTGTCTTGAGCGCATCCAGAATTAATTGTGGATATATAGTCATACGAACTTAATTTATTTCGTTTTTAATTCTCTTTTATGCTGAAAACGATTCTCACGAGTTTATTTTCCGGAAGTCAAAGCACTCCGCTTGCTCCGGTTAAAGCTCCGGTAAGCATCGTATTCGATTTCTACTTCGGGTTCTATCCATTCTTCCCGCTCTTCACAAACAAACTGGATATACTTAATGTTCAAGCCACGATCCAACCATTGCTGTTCGTAATAGGTCCGGATGGAGAGAATCTCGTCGGCCTGTCCGCTGTGATACAAATCATCCGTCAGCACCTTGACCGGAAGATGATTGACTTTCGCCATCTCGCAGGTATAGGTAAACATAAAGTTACTGTCCGTCTTGAGGTGAATCAGACCATCGCCCGATAAGATTTCCCGGTATAACTTCATAAAGCGGGTAGAAGTGAGGCGCTTGTTTACCTTCTTCATCTGCGGGTCGGGGAAGGTAATCCAGATTTCAGCCACTTCGCCCGGAGCAAAGAAATGAGCAATCAGCTCGATGCTGGTTCGCAGGAAGGCCACATTCGTCATGCCGCTTTCCAGTGACTCCTTGGCTCCGCTCCACATACGGGCTCCCTTGATATCCACCCCGATAAAGTTTTTCTCGGGGAACAGCCGTCCGAGTCCGACCGTGTATTCCCCTTTTCCACACCCTAATTCAAGCACAATCGGATGATCATTCTTGAAAAACTGTTCGTTCCAGTGTCCCTTCATCGGGAAGCCCTGTTCCTTCAAAACACCGAACGGATATTGAAACACATGCGGATAACCCGCCATGTCATCGAATTTAGCTAATTTATTCTTTCCCATGTTGCAAAGATACTACTTTCCGATTCTTCCGAAAGCGAAATTTACGATTAATTCGCACGGTTATAACACGAATGTCACAGGCTTCTCGTATCTTTGTTCTCCGATAAACAGACACGTAATATGGAAAGAAACAACAGACCGTTGATATTGATCACTAACGATGACGGATTCAGAGCGAAAGGAATCCAGGAATTGATCAAAGCCCTCAAAGATTTAGGAGAACTGGTAGTCATGGCTCCCGACGGACCCCGTTCGGGCATGTCGAGTGCAATCACCTCACTGATCCCCATTAAATACAAAGTAGAATGGGAGGAACCGGGTGTAACGGTATATAGTTGTACAGGCACGCCTGTCGATTGTGTCAAATTAGCGATTAATGAAGTGCTGGACCGTGAGCCGGATTTGTTGGTTTCCGGTATTAACCACGGGGGCAACATGGCTATCTGCGTCAATTATTCCGGTACGATGGGAGCAACAGCCGAAGGTTGTATCTTTGGTGTTCCTTCTTTGGGTGTTTCTTTATTAGATCACCGGGCCGATGCTGATTTTACGGAATGTTGCCGTCTGGGCCGATTAACTGCCGAAAAGATCCTGAAGAAAGGTCTTCCTCATGGAACATATTTGAATCTGAATGTCCCGACAGACATTCCAGTCAAAGGGCTGAAAATATGCCGACAGGCAGATGGCCGTTGGGTAAAAGAATTCAAGCGGGGAGAAGATGCCGCCGGACAAACCGTCTTCTGGTTAACCGGTTATTTCCGGAATGACGACCAGCATGACGACAATGATGATAAATTACTGAACGAAGGATATGCCTCACTCGTTCCCTGCAAGATAGACATAACCGACTATGCCTTTATGCAGGAACTGCAAACGTGGGATCTTTAATGCCTCATCTGCCATGAAATATTATCTCATAGCCGGTGAAGCATCCGGAGACTTGCACGCATCCAATCTGATGCGTGCCATCAAAAATACAGATCCGCAGGCTGATTTCCGTTTTCTAGGCGGGGATCTGATGAAACAAGTAGGAGGGACTTTGGTCAAACATTACCGGGAAATGGCTTTTATGGGTTTTATTCCTGTGCTCATGAACCTGCGAACCATACTCCGCAATATGCAAGTCTGCCGGGAAGATATCCGTCAATACCAGCCGGATGTCGTTATCCTGATTGATTATCCTGGCTTCAATCTGAAGATTGCCAAGTATGTGAAGACTGTTCTCCATATACCGGTGCATTATTATATTTCACCGAAAATATGGGCGTGGAAGCAATACCGTATCAAGGATTTCCGGAAATACGTAGATCATCTCTATTCCATCCTTCCTTTTGAACCTGCATTCTTTCAACGGTTGGATTACCAAGTGGACTATGTAGGGAATCCATCTGTTGACTCCGTCTCGAACTATCAGCAGAGAGAATCGGTCGGAAAATCGACCTTCTTCCGGATGAACCGGTTGGCCGATAAGCCAATCTTGGCCTTACTGGCTGGTAGCCGCAAACAGGAAATCCGGGATAACTTGCCCGTTATGCTACGGGTTGCCGCCCAGTTCCCGGAATATCAACCCATCATAGCCGGAGCTCCGGGGATAGATCCTGCATATTACCAGCAATATACGGATGGTTCTGTCCAGATTCTTTTCCAGCAGACTTATCCGCTTCTGCAACATAGTGATGCCGCGCTCGTTACGTCGGGAACAGCCACCCTCGAAACGGCCTTGTTCCGAGTACCGCAAGTTGTTTGTTATTACGTACCTGCCGGACGACTTGCCTCGTTTATTTTCCGGCATTTCTTTCATACCCCTTATATTTCACTGGTTAACCTGATCTCCGGAAAAGAAGTCGTGCAAGAACTCTTTGGCGCACGCTTCTCCGAAGAAAACATTACAACCGAATTGAAACGTATTATACACGATAAGACTTATCGGGAGACCATGCTGCAAAACTATGATGAAATGATCCGGATTCTGGGAAAACCAGGAGCTTCCATCCGTACAGCCGAGTTAATCGTCAAACGAATCAAACATTAACTTCTTTTTGCATCAGATTATGCAGCGAATAACCTGTACATACCATCTTTCTTTATAGAAATTAAAAATTTAAGGGGAAATACGATTATGAAATTCTGGAAGTACACTTGGTTGATGCTGACAATGACGATGAGCTTATTCGGGTTGAGCGCCTGTCAGGACGAAGATGATTATTCACTGGACAAATTTGCCATTGAAATTATGACAGTTGTGCCGGATGGCAGCACGTATTATTTACGTCGGGATAACGGTGAAAAATTATGGCCGTTCGCAACAAACTGTCCGGGTTATAATTTCTCAAAAACGAGAGCACAAGTTAATTATACCATGCTATCCGATTCAATCCCGGGCTTTAGTCACGGTATAAAGATCAATTGGATAGAGAATATTCTGACAAAAAAAATATCTCCTTACTTGGCAGCAGAAAATGATTCCGTTTATGGAACAGATCCTGTAGAAATGTTAGCAATGGCCATAGGAGACGGTTATTTAGATGTTCGCTTTGCGGCAAACTTTGGTAACACGGGAGTCAAACATCTGGTTAGTCTGATTCCAACCCAAGCAGACAACAGCGATCCTTATACGTTGGAATTCCGTCATCAGGCATACGGAGACGGTGCTCTCTACGCTGCTGAAGGGCTGGTATCTTTTGATTTATCATCTCTTCCAGACACCAAAGGAGAAACCGTAGATCTAACGATCAAGGTAAAAACCTTTGATGGAGAAAAATCGTATAAGCTGGCCTATAATTCAGATCCAGCCTGTATGTATTCCGAGCCTGATGAAATCATTTCATCCGACGATTTAAGCAAGAATATTCATTGATTTTATATAACCTTCCCACATAACTTTTTTATCATTTATTAGTTCTGGCGCAAGACATCGTGAGATATCTTGCGTTTTTTATAGCCAACCTTCTTGCTTATACCAGCTGATACATTCTTCCAATCCTTTCCGAAGCGGATATTCCGCTTGAAATCCTAAGTCCTGCTGCAAAGGCGTAATGTCACAAATCCAATTCCGTTGCTTTAATATCTGATATTTATCACTGTTCAGTGTCATGCTTTTATGAAACAACCGACCAATTCTCTCAGAGAAAACACAAGCCGTATAAACCAATGGCAACGGTACACGGGCATGCAAAACATGCTTTTTATGCAAAAGCTCCTGAACCAATCGGGCAAAAGAAGCATCGGTATGGACATCACCGTCTGCCACAAAATATTCCCGATTACGTATATCTTCCTTCTCAAGAGCAGACAATGCCACCCGAGCCAGATCTTTTACATAAACAAAAGTAATTCGTTGTGGTATCTTCCCTACAGCCAGATCCAATCCTTGCTGAATACTTTTGATCTCCAGAAAATAATCTTTCTCTCCCGGTCCATAGACACCTGTCGGACGCAGAATTACGTATGGGAAAGCATGCTGTTGCCGCAGATAATTTTCTGCCAGCAATTTACTCTTTCCATAGTCTGTATTCGGCGTCTGCGGATCGGTCAGCTTGATTGGCGTGAAACCCGTTTCATCTCCAATCCCGTAACTGCTAAGACTACTCATCAGCAGGAATTTCTCCGGAGGACAATGACGAGCCAATCCTTCCATAAAGCGACGTGTATTTTCGGCATTTACTTCATAGAAAAGAGCCTTGTCGGTCGTCTTGGTCAGTCCGGCATTATGAATGACATAGCGCCAACCTCCATTCTCCTGAGCAAAGGCTTTCAACTGGTCATCCAGTTCTTTTTCATGTGCATAATCCAGTTCGATAAAACGAATCCGCTCGTCTTGCAGATGTCTCCGGCTACTATGCGACCGGACCCCAGCCCAGACTTCATATCCTCGTTTTAAGGCTTCTTCCACTAAAAAGCCACCGATGAAACCGCTGGCTCCCGTAATCAATATCTTATCCACAGGCTTCATTCTTCGTTATTCCTCATATAAAAAACATAATAATACCAGAGCAGACCAATCCAATTCAGGACTACAATCGTCAACATCCAAAGCAGCTTCTGCTTCCTGTCAATAAATGGATTCTGCGAGACAGCCTTGCAACCGAACAGAATGACGGCAATACCGGCTATCATACCTAATTCCGGGATTCCGATAAAAGCTAAAACAGGTGAGTACATGGTTCAATCGGTTGTATGTTCATGATTCTTCAATACACGATGAGGCAAATTTCCATGACCGATCAATTCGATCGGACAGGCATATTGTTTATCCAGCCACTCCGATGAAATATTCGCTCCCGAATGATAATGCAGGGATTCATTCACACAAGCGATATTCTTCACCATGGAAAGTACCATACCAATGTCGTGCGACACCAGAACGATAGCACTCTCCCGGTTGATTTCTTCGAGCAACGGATAGAATTTCGATTCAAACCGCTTATCAACATACGAATTCGGTTCATCCAGAATCAAGACCTGCGGACGCGAAACGATGGACCGTCCCAGCAGGACACGCTGTAACTGTCCGCCGGAAAGTTCGGCTATCGAATGCTTCTGTACGTCTTTCAGTCCCATCTGTACGATGACCTCTTCAATCCGTTCCCGTTGTGCCGCTGTATAAGACCGGAACAGGGGCTTTTCCGAGGCTAATCCGGAAGCCACCACTTCCTGTACGGAGATCGGGAATTTCCGGTCAATATTGCTCATCTGGGGTAAATAACCAATCTTGATACCATCCACAGGTTTCCCTTGGTGATAAAAACGAATGTCTCCGGCTTTCGGAGGCAGCAAACCCAAGATGACTTTCAGCAGCGTGGTCTTCCCACCACCGTTCGGTCCGATGATTCCCAAGAAATCATGTTCCCAAACCGTCAACGAGGCATCTTTCAAGACGATTTTCCGGTCGTAACCGGCTGTTACCTGTGTCAATTCAATCAGCTTGTCCATCTTTCCCTGCCAATATAGTTGCCAAACGAATCATTTCATCATGCCAGTTATAACTCAACGGATTGATCGTTACCAATCGACATCCGGTTTCCTGGGCTATCAGTTCGGCATTCTTCTGATCAAATTCCTGCTGCACGAAAACAACTTTCGCCCCCGACCGTGTAGCCGTCTTCAGCAACTGTTTCAGTTGGGCGGGAGAAGGTTCTTTCCCATCCAACTCGATACAAAGCTGTTTCAAACCGAACTCGCGGGCAAAATAGGTCAGAGCCGGATGATAGATAATAAAAGCCGTACCGGCTAATGGCTGTAACAGCTGCTTCATTTCTGCCTCTGTGCTGTCTATTTCTTCGATCAGCCGCTGATAACCGGCCTGATAAACCTCCTGATTCTCCGGATCAAGTTTGATGAATGCCTGACAGGTATTCTGGGCAATCACCCTGGCACCGGAAATAGAAGTCCAGATATGAGGATCGACCGATCCGTGATGGTGATGATGGTGTGCTTCACCTTCCTCATGCGCTTCTTCCTCGTTTTTGATCAGTTCCATTCCTTCCGAAAGATCAAAGACTGCCATATCCGGATTCTGGCTTTGCAGGTTCTTCATCCAAGCCTGTTCAAACCCAATTTCTCCGATACGGAAATAAGCCTGACTCTGACTGATCTGAACCATTTGTTGGGGTGTAGGATCGTATGTTTCCGGGCTTTGTCCGGCAGGTGTCACACAATTAATTTGGAAAAGGTCTCCAGCTATCTTCTCTGCAAAATACCGCTGTGGCTCGATGGTAACGGATATCGTCCGTGTTCCTCCCTCTTTCTTCCCTTGGCAGGCCGATAGGCCTACGATAGCCAACAGCAAATATATCCAACAATGTATCCTCTTCATAAATAAATATTTTTGGCAAAGATAGGAATTTTATTCCAATGAGAGGGGGCGCGTGTTCTTTATAGCATTGTCCGTTCTTTTGGCTTGACCCAAAAGAACCAAAAGGTCAAGGCTTACACTCCAGCGGCTACAAATTCACGGCGAGAAGCTGAAATCTCGGAAAACTCGCCTACGGCTCAAACAGCCGAGATTTCTTTACGCTTCTCTTGGAATTTGCTTTACGCCGCTTCCGTTAGGCCGGGGCGATAGGCTTTAGAGTTACAGAAAATATAGAAAATATAGAAAATCATCTTTCTTCTCCCCAAATTATTCGAAGTAAAAATCAAGAATGCTTTTCTCGGAGTGACAAATAGATCAAAAAGATTGCAACAACAACATCTACTAAATTCCATATTTCCCTTCCCAATGGAATTTTCAGAAAGGGCTGAAACAAGAGAGCTAGACTAAGAGTAATAACATATAATCTTTTCTGTTTCTTATGAAAGTAATCATAGGCCATAACTCCAAATACGATAGTTGATATATACCTTACCAAAATATAATATCCATAAGGCATAGGCATCAAACAAACTAATAAAGCTACTGCTAATAGAATATTTCCCGTTTTCATTTTCATCCATTTGTCTTTTAATAAACCTTTTTAGATTACAATATAACTACAATTTGGGATATTGAGCAATATAAGCAGCAAAAGCTTCACTAAAATCTATATTTCTCTTTTCAAGTTTCACTTTTGCATACTCACAAGTAGCCCAACATACAGCACTTAACATATCTAAAGGCCACCAAATAAAAGAAACTATACCTCCTAAAAGAATAATATTGAAAAAGAAATTATACTGTAACAAAAGTCTAATTAATAAATTCAATGAAAAAGAAAGCCAACCTTCTATTAAAAATGGAAATTGGAAAAAAGACAAAATTGATATCAATATTATTTTCATAAAAATCATTCTTAATTCAACATTTCTTTCGTATATCTTTCATTATAAAATTCCAATGATCAATAATAACATCAAGCCATTCTTCTAATTTTATAGAAGTCGAAAAGTCATCATAGTTGACTCCTAGTGTAGGATTATGTTTTAGCGGATTTTCTTCTAATGCACAATAAAGATCAAAAGGCAAGAATTGTTTTGTTCTTGGATAATCAGATTTAAGTAAAGATATTATTTCTCCTTTATAGAGTTTTAATCGAATCTCTAATAAAGTATCAAAATAAGTCCGATCCAAATCTACAATGTTGTTAATATGAGAGTACAAAGATTCTACAAATTCAAAAGGATCTTCATTTTTTATCTTATTTTCATTATGGCAATAAAAGAAAGCTGCCCACGCATTAAACATAAAGATTTCTGCTTGAAATAATTTTGAATTTACTCTTTTTGGATTCTGTTTCAAATAAACATCAGTCCATTCCCTCGAAATATCAAATAGTTCTGATATTTTCATTTTCTTGTTAGTTAAAAAGCTAAACAGTCCCATAATAAAAATAAAATTTACCTCCCCCAGCCCCCAAAAGAGAAGTGGTTTATAAAACGAAAGCGTGAGACTGTGTGCTATTTGTAAGTGAAGGTCCTAGGAAAACCTATATACGCAAATAGACAGCAGTCCCACGCACGTATACGTGAAGACCGCTGTGCCATCCTTGCGTATAAATGAAAATTTCCTAGGTTCTCACTTACAAGAGAAAGCACAACGCTTTATATTCAATATGTCCGATGGACGGAAAAACTCCGATCCGGCGGTAAAGGTAATAAAAAATGAATAGGATTCCTCTTTTCTATAAAAAAATCTCCATCCCCGCAAGCCAGAAAGTACTGCTCCGCCGGGATTACTACTTTCTCCACCCGTCGAAAACAATAATCCGCATGGATTTGAAGTTTCCATACCCGTCGAAAGTCTTACTCTTGACAGAATGGCAGTTTCGACGGCCATCGAAAGTTGTAATCCTTGCGGATTTGTATTTTCGACGGCGGTTGTATTGATACTTCTTTCTTTTTTACACCTTTCTCTTTTTGGTTTGAATATAATCCGTATCTTAGGGCAGTTTTATTCACTTAATATGTTTGTATTATGAAACAGATAGAATCTTTTCGCACCGCATCTTTACGTAACAACGAAGATTACGGTTTCCACACGTTAGTAATCAAAGCCCTTTCTTATTTGCCTGTTGTTTCCGAAGGAACAACAGACCCGTTGAAAGCCACACGAGAGAATTACATGTCGAGGTTTGAAGCGTTCGACAAGGCTTATATGCAAAACAACAAGCTGGATGAAGTAGAAGCGCTCAGCGCAGCCGATACAGCCGTCGATGAGGCATACTCAGCTTCGAAGGCTTTCATTAACGCCATGCGCCGACACCCGGATGAGGCGAAACGTGCCGTAGCGGAAGAAATTGGTAGGATTTACGACAAGTATGGTAATCCGGTAAAGTTGAGCTACTCCGAAGAATTAAGTATCTTGCGCAATCTGCTGCAAGAGATACAGAGTTATATCGACAGTTTTCTGGAACCGATTTACTTTACGGAATGGAGGGATTATCTTTCTGAAACGACAGATGCTCTGGAGAATGCGATGAAAAGCCGTACCGATGCCGAGAGCCGGAAGGATAAAGGTATTATCCAATCAACCCGCGAAGCGACAGACGAAGCGTACCGTGAGTTTACAGACCGCGTCAATATCGTAACGGCCTACGAAGGAGGTACCAAATACGACCAGTTTATCGATTATGTAAATGCCCTGATCAAACAACACCGGGCAAATCTGAAAGCCCGTACAACCCGAAGCAGCAAGAAAAAAGACGGAGATCTGACTCTCAAGCCGGTGGATCCGGCAGAAACCGAACCGAAAGAATAAGGCCGCCTTGGTGGGATTGACCCAATTTATTCCTACCTTTGCCCCATAAAAAAGAAACCTTTATGGCATTGAACGAGAAAGATTTTGAAATCATGGCACCGGTGGGTTCGTATGAATCCCTGATGGCGGCTATACAAGGGGGAGCGGATTCCATTTACTTCGGAATTGAAGGATTGAATATGCGCTCCCGCTCTTCGAATAATTTTACAACAGACGACTTACGGAAAATCGTAGCCATTTGTCAGGAACATGGCTTGAAAAGTTATCTGACAGTCAATACGGTCATTTACGGAGAAGATCTGCCTTTGATGCGCGAGATCATTGATGCAGCCAAAGAAGCAGGTGTATCGGCTATTATTGCAGCCGATGTGGCAGCCATGGAGTATGCCAACCGGATCGGACAGGAAGTCCATTTATCCACCCAGCTGAATATATCGAATGCAGAGGCGCTGAAGTTTTACGCCCGTTTTGCAGATGTGGTGGTGCTGGCCCGCGAGTTGAATCTGGATCAGGTGTACGAAATTTATCAAGAGATACAAAAACAACAAATCAAAGGCCCGAAGGGAGAACTGATCCGGATTGAAATGTTCGCCCACGGAGCACTGTGTATGGCGGTTTCAGGTAAATGCTATTTAAGTCTGCATGAGATGAATGCTTCTGCCAACCGCGGAGCTTGTATGCAGATTTGCCGACGGGGTTATACGGTACGGGATAAAGACAGTAATATCGAACTGGATATCGAGAATCAATATATTATGTCGCCGAAAGATCTGAAGACCATCCACTTCATGAACAAGATGATGGATGCCGGTGTACGAGTCTTCAAGATTGAAGGACGGGCCCGCGGACCTGAGTATGTACGTATCGTAACCGAATGTTACAAAGAGGCAGTCAAGGCTTATTGCGAAGGAACATTTACAGAAGAGAAGGTGGCCCATTGGGATGAACGCCTGAAGATGGTATTCAACCGGGGATTCTGGAACGGATATTATTTGGGACAGCGTTTGGGAGAATGGAGCAGCAAATACGGATCAGGAGCTACACGCAAGAAAGTGTATGTGGCCCGAGGAATCAAATACTTTGATAAGATCGGTGTGGCAGAATTCGAAATGGAATGTGGTACATTGAAAGTAGGAGATGAAATTCTGATCACGGGTCCGACTACCGGTGCTGTTATGCAGAAGGTAGAAGAAATCCGGGTTGATTTAAAAGCCGTACCACAAACTATTAAAGGAGAGCGTTTCTCTATCAAGGTAGCCGAGAAAGTCCGTCCATCCGACCGCCTGTATGTCATGGAAGTGGTTCAACCTAAGAAAGAATTCAACGGATGAAAACATACGTTTATCAGCACGAAGACAAAGTACGGGATTATGAATGTGATTTGCAGGGAGTCGTAAACAATGCGAACTACCTGCATTACATGGAACATACACGCCATGAGTTCTTGCTTTCACTCGGCGAGAACTTCAGTGATCTGCACGACCGGGGGATGGATTTATTCGTCGCCCGGATCGAAATCCAGCTCAAACATTCCCTACAGAGTGGAGACCGTTATCTTTCCTGCCTGAATGCCAGTAAGGAAGGAGTAAAACTGGTAATGAGCCAAGATATTTATAAGCTACCGGAAAAAGAACTTGTTTCACGTGGCACAGTCGATTGCGTTCTGGTGGACAACGGAAAACTTTCACGAGGAGAATACTTCGATGAATTACTCAAACGAATCAAAAACCGAACAACTATAGAAAATGAATGATTCTTTATTGTATACCATTGCCTTAACTATGGTAAACGGAGTGGGAGGTGTACTCTCCCGCCAGTTATTAAATTCATTGGGAGATGCTAAATCTATCTTCCAGGAGAAAAGACAGTTACTGGAACGTATTCCCGGAATCGGATCTATTCTAGCGGCAGAGATTAAAAATCCGGAAGTTCTCCGACGGGCGGAGCAGGAGATCCGTTTTGCCGAACAAGAACAGATAGACATCTTATTATGGGACGACGAGAACTATCCGGCTCGTCTTCGGGAATGTCCGGATGCTCCTTTAGCGCTTTATTATAAAGGGAACGGGAATCTGAATACCCGTCATATCATCAGTGTGGTTGGAACCCGCCACGCCACACATTACGGTCAGGAAACAACAGCCCGACTGATAGAAGATTTAGCTGCTGCTTTTCCGGATACGATGGTTGTCAGCGGACTGGCTTACGGGATAGATATCTGTGCGCACCGGCAAGCATTATCCTGTGGTCTTCCTACGGTTGCAGTATTGGCTCACGGTCTGGACCGTATCTATCCGTTTGCACATCGGCATATAGCGAACGAAATGCAGGCAAAAGGCGGATTACTGACTGATTTCCCCAGCGAAACCAATCCGGATCGTCCTAATTTCCTGAAACGAAACCGAATCATAGCGGGTTTATCAGAAGCAACTCTTGTTATTGAATCGGCAGAAAAAGGAGGTTCATTAGTGACCGCAGACATAGCATTCTCGTATGATCGTGAAGTATTTGCTTGTCCCGGACGTATTCATGATTTGTATTCGGCAGGTTGTAATCAACTAATCCGTCATAACAAAGCAGCCTTGTTATCTTCTGCTCAAGATCTGATTGAAGCACTCGGGTGGCAACATGAAGACAAGCAGAGAAAGCCTCAACAAACAGAACTTCTCTTTAGCGAATCGGATTCACCGGAGATACAGCAGGTATTACAGATTTTACAAGATCAGGATGAAGTCCATATCAATCAGTTGACAAAACTGACCGGATTTCCAGTCCAACAACTGACGAACATCCTTTTCGAACTTGAAATGGATGGCCGCATCCGAACTCTTCCGGGAAATATGTACAAGCGAAAATAAAGGATACACTCGCCATCTTACTTATTTACGTGATGACTTGAGGAATGCCCAGAAAGAGAAACAGGCCATTGCTGTAAAAGCCAGACTGGAAGTAACAGCAGCGCCCGGTATTCCATAAGCCGGAATAAGGAAATAACCGGCAATAAGGAGAACGATCAACCCGACACACGAAGAGGCGGCACTGTACCGTACACGACCGCTGGCAATCAAGTACTGCGAGAGTATGGTATGACATCCGAAGGCGACGATTCCGACGGATAAGCCTCGGATAACGGAAGTGATGCCTTTAAACTCCTGGCTGAATAGGTAATCGGTAAAGATCCATTCCGGAACACAAAGAAGACACACAACGGCCACGAATGTTCCCAAGAATGTCAATCGAAGCAGACGGAATGTGATTTGCCGTTGTTTCTGTGGATCTTTTTCCCGGGCTACTTGACTGTTCGTCAGGAAACCAATCGAACGGCTGATATGCCAGACACTTTCTGATATACGTGTTCCTCCATCCAGCAGACCAACTCCGGCAAAGCCTAAGAAACGTTTGATGAAGAAATAATTGATACGTGTCGTACAAACTTCAGCTAAGTTATCCACATTTCCCCATAATCCATAGACCATCATTTCCCGCCAATGCAAAGAGGTTCGGGAAGTCTGAAGCAAACAGGAACGCAAATCCCGATACAGCCACCAAAGACTACAACCCAATGCGGAAAGGTTCGCTACATAAAGTCCGTACAGGTAAGCTTCTGCATCTTTCAGTCCGAGAATGAAGTAAAGGAAAAGCAATACGGGACAAAGCAATCCGCCCTGAATCATGAAGATCAGATTAAAGGTCCCGACCCGGTCTTGTCCCAACAGAAAACGGGAATTGGCTGTAATCAACGATCCGGTAAGCGAAAGCAGATAAACATCCAACAGATAGCCTAACGGAAACATACCAGCCAAAGCCAGTACGGCCGTAGCCAACATCGATCCGAAGATTGCCCACAGATAGGCCGGAATAAAGACATCCCGCAAGGAATACCGATGCATAAAGTACACGATCGTTCCTCCGCAGAAAATACTGTTGAAGGTAGTTACCAGATTAATGGAAGCAATCAGGATACCGACCAAGCCCAATCCTTCGGCTCCCAAAACCTTTGCATTGACAAAGATAAGGAGCAGATTGAGCAGTGCCACCAGATAACGGGCACCAACGGTACCTAAAATGTTCTTCCACATGTAATGTCAGAATTTCAACTGATTGAGCAAGGTTACATACATCTGAATGGCCTCACGGATTTCCATCAGCCCAATATATTCATCCGCCGTATGGGAACGACTGGATTGCCCCGGTCCGATTTTCACCGAAGGGAAAGGCATCAAGGCCTGATCACTTAATGTAGGCGAACCGAACGGCTTCAAATCCATCATGGCCGTCCGTTGCAGGAAAGGATGATCCAAAGGCAACGACGACGAGTTCAGGCGGAAGCTACGGGCTTTTACCTCACATTTCACCTGCTGACAAATGGCTTCGTATAGTCTTTCGTTGGTGTAAAACTCGTTGGTACGCACATCTACCACAAAGGTACACTTATCGGGTACTACATTGTGCTGTGTACCGGCATTGATCATCGTCACACTCATCTTGACCGGTCCCAAGAAATCACTCTGTTCGGGAAATACGTATGAACGAAACCATTCAATATCCGGCAAAGCTTCATAAATGGCATTGACTCCTTCATTACGGGCAGCATGTCCGGCTTTACCTATTGCCGTACAATCCAGTACCATCAGTCCTTTTTCGGCTACTGCAGGTTGCATCCCGGTCGGTTCGCCAACGATGGCAAAATCAACAGGCGGCAAATACGGCAATACGGATTCGATACCTCCTTTTCCGGAAACTTCTTCCTCGCAGGATGCCAGGAAAATCAAGTTATAAGGCTGTTCCTGACGGGAAAGCAACGTAAATGCTCCATACAAAGAAACAACACTGGCTCCCGCATCATTACTGCCTAAACCATATAGCCGGTCTTCCTCATCGACTTCCGGAGTAAACGGATCACGTGTCCAGGCACTGACAGGCTTTACCGTATCAATATGCGAATTCAGCAATAACGTCGGCTTGGACGGATCAACCAGATTTCCGGCTATCATCCAAAGATTATTCCCCCGACGAAATACTTTCTGTCCTGCTTGTTTCCATTTATTTTCCAGAAAGTCGGCAACCTCTTTTTCTTCCCGACTAAACGAAGGTATGGCTATCATACCTTTCAGTATATCGACCGCTTCGTAATACATAGTTCCAATCTTTTATTCCGCCACGAAAATAATAATTTACAAGAAGATTTACAACTCTTCTTTATTTACCCTCCTGTTGCTTCCTTTCATTGTTTTTCATTGTTGAGATAAACTCTTCTCACAAGAATGAAAAGCACTTATCATCCAACTGAAAAATTCTTTTCATTATGCTGAAAAATTTTATTGCCTGTTATTTAGTGCATTGGATTGACTTAAAATGTCTATAGCAGAGACTGGAAGAGAAATATTTTCTTCCAATCCAATCAAAGCATTAATAAGATACAGGCGGTTATACTGGTTTAAATCAGCCGTGCGGATAGGCCTTTCCTGTACGATTCCTTCTGTTAGTAAACGCTGTCTACGGGTTCCATTCAACAGACAGGTATGAGGGACAAACAGACCTTCCGAATTTTCCAGAACCACATTGCTGTATGAGGTATCGGTGATATACCCATCTTTTGTTATAAGAATATCATCACAGATTCCTTTTTGCCGGGTTAAACGCATCAAAGCCGAACGGTCTTCATATTTGAAGGCATAATCCAACGTACCGCCATCAACCAGTTTGAGGGAACGGATCATTCGAGGTTGATAAGGAGAATAGGTGATTTCCCGAATCTGGGTATCATAAACAATCCGGCATTTAAAGACTCCTGAGCTGGCCTCTTCCGGTACTTCCTCGGGAAAAAGAGACAAATCCAGCGGATATTGCCAATGGGCAGCCGTCTGACGCATCCGGTGCAGATGCCATTCCAATGAACAAAAAGTACCGTTGCATACGCGGATCGATTCTATAAAACGAGGAGGATTCATCAACATGGTAAATAGACTTTTTGTAAAACTTCCTGATATTCGGCAGAACAATCACTATTGACGGTGATTCCTCCACCACTCCGGAAACGTAATCGGTTTCCCTGTTGTTCAATAAACCGGATCATCACGGCAGATCGGAAACTCTTCCCGTCAAAATAGCCGAAAATACCCGTATAGAAACCACGGCCTTCCTTTTCTGCCTCCCGAATAATACGCACCGTTGCCGGTTTAGGAGCTCCTGATATAGAACCGGCCGGAAGCATATCGAAAATAAGATCGCCCAAGCGGGATAAATAATCTTCCGGCAGATTCCCTGTAACCTGACTGGATACCTGCAGGATTTCTCCCCGGTTCGTTACCAACCGGTCTATGTAACGAAAGCGTTCTACCTGAACATCGGTAGCCACCCGGTTCAAATCATTCCGGATCAGGTCCACAATCGTATGATGTTCGGCACTTTCCTTATAATCATTCAGAATAATATGATCGGCATTAGGTATATCAGCCCGAATAGTTCCTTTCATCGGAAAAGAAGAAACCTTTCCATCCGAAAGAATAACGAAAGTTTCCGGAGAGAAACAGACAAACCGGTCCGGTACCAATAACTTATAACGAGCCTTACTTCGGATAAAGATCTCCTCGAGTGTAAAATCCGTATCCAAATCCGTTGTTACCGTCAGATTCAGGAGAAAAGAATCACCCCGCAGCAATCCCTGACGGGCTATCCGGAATTTGGCGGCATAACAATCCTTATTCATAGGCTTAGACCTGAAATAACTACCTTGCTTTTCCGTTGTAAAAGACAGCTGATTGGTTATTCCTTCCATATTCCACCAGACTTCTTTTTGTTCCAGCGGATAAGGCAACACAAAGCCCTCCGTCAATTCATAATTCACAGCACATAGGAACGGAATTCCTTTCGCTCCGTAATCATTCATCCGTTGCCGGGTTTTCTCGGCAGATAACCAGTCCATCTTTCTTCCACTTTCTTTTGATTCAAGAACAAAGCTACGGAAATAAATGAATTTATGCGTATGTTTGTAGCCGTTTCTAATGATATTTTCCATGAAGAGAGTGCTTGTTGTTGATAATTACGACTCATTTGTCTATAACTTGGTACAGATACTGCGTGAAGACCCTCTGTGTTCTTTTGAGGTAGTAACCAACGATCGGATTCCATTCAACCGACTGGATGAATTTGACTGTCTGTTGCTTTCACCAGGACCGGGGATTCCGGAAGAAGCCGGTGATTTACTTGCTTTAATCGACCGTTGTTACCGAAGTCATGCGATATTAGGAGTTTGTCTGGGGCATCAGGCCATCGGACAATACTTTGGTGCTAAATTGGAACAGATGACTTCTCCCAAACACGGACATCCATCAGCACTTCAGATACGGGATCATCAGGATCGTTTATATAAACAGGTAAATGAGCCTATACAAGTCGGACGTTATCATTCCTGGTTATTATCAACAGATTCGTTCCCTGACTGTCTACACATTACTGCCACGGATGAAGAAGGACATATCATGTCTTTTTCCCACAAGCAGTTACCCATCTATGGTGTACAATTCCATCCCGAATCAATCATGACTCCGCAAGGTAACATAATGATCCGTAATTTTCTTCATGACTAAATGATTCGAGAATCGTTTTCGATTCCAACGAGAAACAAAAAGGAAACTCGTTTATTATAGCTGGATGAAAAAAGCTATATTTGCGAAACAGTAATCTATTAAATCCAAAAGCAATGAGTCATCTTTATCCGGTAGGCATACAGAGTTTTGAAGAAGTACGAAAGGGCAATTATTGTTATGTGGACAAAACGGCTTTGATTTATCAGTTAGTCAAGACCAATAAATATTACTTTCTCAGTCGTCCACGGCGTTTCGGGAAAAGTCTGCTTATTTCTACTCTCGAAGCCTATTTCTTGGGGAAGAAAGAACTCTTCAAAGGTTTGGCTTTGGATGAACTGGAAAAAGACTGGATTACCTATCCCGTACTGCACCTGGATTTAAACACCCAAAAGTATAATACACCGGAAGCACTGACGAATGTATTGGAAGAAAACCTGAAGAACTGGGAAGATCTTTACGGAGCATCCGACCGTGAAATAGGCGTTGCCCGACGCTTTAACGGAGTGATCCGGAGAGCGGCAGAGAAAACCGGAAGAAATGTCGTGATCTTGGTCGATAAATACGACAAACCGATGCTTCAGGCGATCGGTAATGAAGAGTTACTTAGCGAATATCGCAGTACATTAAAGGCTTTTTATGGTGTATTGAAAAGCTGTGATCCGTATATTCGTTTTGCTTTGCTGACCGGCGTTACCAAGTTCAGTAAAGTAAGCGTTTTCAGCGATCTGAACAATCTGATGGATATTTCCATGTCAAATCGGTTTGCCAATATTTGTGGTATTACGGAACAGGAATTACATACAGAATTTAAAGAAGACATCCTTACGTTAGCCCAGAAAAACAACGCGACAGAAGACGAAGTTAAACAACTGTTGAAAGAGCAATACGATGGATATCATTTTGTAGAAGACAGCGAAGACATCTATAATCCGTTCAGCCTGCTGAATACATTCGCTGAAATGAAATTCGGCAGTTACTGGTTTGAGACGGGAACACCGACTTTTCTCGTTGAATTATTGAAACGTAGTAAATATAACCTGTATCGCCTGACGGAAGAAATCGCCACGGCAGATTCTTTAGGCGGTATCGATTCCATGGACAGTAATCCTGTTCCCATTCTTTATCAGAGCGGATACCTCACCATCAAAGGATATGACAAGCGCTTCCGGACTTATACCTTAGGCTTTCCCAATCGGGAAGTGGAAGAAGGATTCATTCAGTTCCTGCTACCTGCCTATTCCAGTACATCCCGTTCTGATTCAGCTTTCGAGATGGTTCATTTTGTCCGTGAAGTGGAAAGCGGAAACATCAGTGCATTCATGCGCCGCCTTCAGAGCTTCTTTGCGGATACACCTTACGAACTGGTACGAGATCTGGAACTGCATTATCAGAATGTCCTCTTCATCGTATTCAAGTTATTAGGCTTCTATACCCAAGCAGAATACCATACTTCCAACGGACGGATTGACTTAGTGATAAAGACCGATCATTACATCTACGTCATGGAGTTCAAACTCGAAGGGACAGCCGAAGAGGCTTTACAGCAAATCAACGACAAACAATATGCACAGCCTTTTACATCTGATTCGCGGCAACTCTATAAAATAGGGGTGAACTTCAGCAATGAGACCAGAAATATTGAGAAATGGCTTGTTGAAGAGATCTGATGTTATGTATATGCCCTGTATCAGATTTATCGCTGGATTGATTCTCTTCTAGTCGAACGACAGATAGTAACGGAGCCTTTCTATTTCTCCGGGAGGAAATTCATCCAGCAGACGAAGTTCTTCCCAGCCCTGTAGTTTTCCTTTCCGTTCAATGAGGCGGAGAAGGATTTTGGTTTGTTGTTTGTTCAGATACGGATGCCGGATCAAAGTCCGGTAATCTGCCTGATTAACGACCAAAGGACGAATTAAGGCGGTATCTACGGTAAACCAGGGTTCAAGGGAAGCATACTTATCAGCGTCAATACCATAAACTTCAGCCAACTGATGTACCGTATAGAATCCGCCTAAAAGATCCCGATATTTGATGATACGACGAGAGAAAACGGGACCGATTCCCGGTACTTTCTGTAAGGTCAGCGAATCAGCCTGGTTTAATTCCACCTGTGTCCCGGACGGAAACTTCTGACTTCGGGGGCGTTTGGACGAGGAAGTAAAAGGCTTCTGAAACTGTCGTTTTTCCGAATAAGAGGAGCGAGACTTCGGAACGGTACGAGAAATACTCCGGACGGTATCTTGCGGCTTGGACTTGGGAATGGAATCTGTTCGGGGAACCGGTGCAACAACGGTTAGGGACAAAGACTCTTCTTCCGGTTCAGTAAGCCAAAGCAGGAACCAAGCTCCCAGAATCAGGAAGGACAGCAGTGTCAAAGCCCTACGTTCACTTTTCGAGAAATAGAATAAATCACGCCAATCTTTCATAGTTCTTGGTTTTAGTCATCGTTTCTTTATGTATGCAAATATATTCAAAAGATAGAGAATCATAACCGATTACGCCATTTTTTTATTTAGCTTTGTCTTATCATATAATAAAGCTATGAGATACACATCGAAATTCTGGATGTTCTTCCTGCTCTTTTGGGTTGGATTAGGACAATTGCAAGCGCAGACGGAACTTCAACCATTACCGGTTGATCCGAAAGTCCGTTATGGAAAACTGAGCAACGGACTCACGTATTATATTCATCACAATGAACTCCCGAAAGACCGGGCAGACTTCTATATCGCCCAAAACGTAGGTTCCATTCTGGAAGAAGAGAATCAGCGAGGTTTGGCTCATTTCCTGGAACACATGGCCTTTAACGGAAGCAAAAACTTTCCAGATCATGCCATGGATCAGTATACCGAAAGAGTCGGTATGCGGATGGGAGAAAACTTCAATGCCTATACTTCTTTCGATGAAACCGTGTATATGATTATGAATGCGCCGGTACAGTGCAAGCAGGTGGTGGATAGCTGCTTGTTGATCTTGCACGACTGGTCTAATTTCATTACGCTGGCTGATACGGCTATTGAAAAGGAACGGGGCGTAATCCGGGAAGAATGGCGTACTCGCCAAGATGCACAGGCTCGGTTATGGGAACAACAATTACCGAAGATGTATCCCAACAACCGATATGCACACCGGATGCCTATCGGCACATTGGATGTCATCAACAATTTCAAGCCAGACGAGTTAAGAGCTTATTACAAGAAATGGTATCGTCCCGACTTGCAAGCAATTATTATTGTGGGGGATGTGGATGTCGATCAGGTAGAAAGTCGGATAAAAACGATGTTTGCCGATATTCTGGCGCCAGTGAATGCCGCAGAACGTACTTATTTCAATGTACCGGACAACGACGAACCGATTGTTTCGATTGCCACAGACAAGGAAGCCTCCAATATTCTGCTATATATCTTCTATAAATACGATCCATTACCCAAAGAAGTTAAAGCATCTGTGATGGGTATGGTTACCGGTTATGTACAGGCCGTATGCGATCAGATGATCAACGAACGGTTCCAAGAGATCCTGCAGAAAGCGAATCCGCCGTTTATTTATGCGGCAGCATCGGATGGAGACTTTATGGTTTCCAAGACCAAATCGGCCTGGTCGGTAGCGGCTTTAGCGAAAGAAGGCTGCATTGATTCTACCCTGACTGCCGTCGTGAAGGAGATTCAGCGGGTGAAACAATATGGATTTACGGCTTCTGAATACGAGCGGGCCCGTATCAATGTGCTGAAAGCGTATGAATCAGCCTTCAATGAACGAGACAAACAGAAGAACAGTACGTATTCCAGCGAGTACGTTTCTCATTTCACCGACGGTGGAAGTATTCCGGGAATCGAGATGGAATATGAACTGATCAATCAGATAGCTCCGGCCATTCCGGTAGAACAAGTGAATCAGCATATCCAGCAGATTATCGGAGACAAGAACATTGTCATCAGTCTGACAGCTCCGGAAAAGGAAGGTGTGACATATCCGACGGAAGAAGAATTACTGGCCGAATTCCGGAAAGCACAGCAGATTCCGGTAGAAGCTTATCAGGAAAATGTCAGCAACGAACCGTTGATTCCTGAATTACCTCAAGTTGGCAGTATCGTAGAAGAGAAAGTGGATCCGCTCTTTGGGGCTACGGTTATGAAACTAAGCAACGGCGTACGGGTTGTATTAAAGCATACGGACTTTAAGGATGATGAAATCCAAATGACGGCTACCAGTCCGGGCGGAACTTCTTTATACGGAGATGAAGAAGCCCTGAATCTGAAGTTGCTGAACAGTGTTATTGGCTTGGGCGGTTTGGGTAATTTCTCGGCAACCGACTTAAGCAAACGTTTGGCAGGTAAGAAGGTATCCTGCTCGACTTCCATTGGAACGGACTCCGAAAGCGTGAACGGGTATGCTTCTCCGACGGATATCAAGACATTGTTCGAACTGGTTTATCTGGGATTTACGGCATTGCGTACCGACAACGACGTATATCAGTCGCTGGTTTCCCGCCTGAAAGCTCAATTGGAGAATCAGGAACTGGACCCGATGTATGCCTTGCAGGACAGTATCATTCGTATCACGTATCAGAATAATCCGCGGATGAAAAGCCTGAAAGCTTCGGAAGTGGATCAGATCAGTTATCAGCGCCTGATCGAAATCTATAAGGATCGTTTCGCAGACGCATCTGATTTCACTTTTACTTTCGTCGGCAACCTGAATATTGACAGTATGCGTCCGCTGATTCAGCAGTATCTGGCAACGTTACCTTCGATTCATCGGACCGAAAAAGCAGATGTTTTCCACGAACCGGCTATGACCAAAGGCGAACATATCTGCCATTTCCATCGGGAACAGGAAACACCCAAAGCGACTATCTACAGTATCTATTCGGGCCAGATGACATACGATTTGCAACACATCCTTTCGGCTTCCATGCTGAGTCAGATCTTAGATTTAGTCTATACCGAGAAAGTTCGGGAAGAAGAGGGTGGAACGTATGGCGTACAAGCCGGTACTGCCGTACAGGATTTCCCCGAAGGCAGAACCATCTTGCAGATTGTATTTGATACTGATCCTGCCAAATGGAAGGATATGAACCAGATTGTCCGGACCGAATTACAACGTATTGCGAAAGAAGGTCCGCGTCAGGAAGATTTCAAGAAGACATTCGATAATATACAGAAACGGCATGAAGAGAAACTGCAGGAAAACGGTTACTGGCTGAATGTCCTGGATGTATATTATTGCAAAGGCCTGGATGCCTTGACTCCTTATACCGAAACCTTACAGCAGATGACTCCGGAAACAATCCGGACCTTTACCGACCGGTTGTTGAAACAAGGCAACTTCATTGAGGTCGTTATGGAACCGTAAACAAGATAACACGAACGATAGAATGTAGCACTAATTTAATTGTATGTAAAATGAAAACACAATTGACACGTCATCTTCTTTGGATGATTCCGGTTGCCGGAATACTGTGTTCCTGCCAAGAGAAGATGGATTGGGAAGAAAGTCCGTCGGCAAGCGATTTGCAGTTCGGACAATTGGCTAAA